>JAEEGI010008232.1_pt1 | contig 23097 bp, 15 predicted proteins | sample 8958751 | NCBI WGS metagenome assembly JAEEGI01 (sample SAMN16246545, study PRJNA631951) | gut metagenome | biome: gut microbiome; feature: rumen; material: KS-attached | host: Bos | place: Iran: Karaj | collected 2018-10 | reverse complement strand
CTGAGGCAAAAAATGCCATCATCACCATGCAACGCAAGGAGGTTTACCTCAGTTATCCCGAGGTGCGCTCCTCACGTGACAGCATCACCGTGCATGCCAATGGCAAGAACGCCAAGTCGTTCACCATCGAGGTCTATCGCGTTCCCGACAACATGCTCAAGGAATACCGGCTGAACAAGAGCAAGTTGCAGCTCGTCTCACGCCATTCAGCAACAGCACAGGGCGTCGTGCCGTTTGATTTCAGTGACGTAGTGACCACCTTGCCTCCCCTGCCCTATGGCGTATATGTCATCTGTCCCAATTACGACACGGGCAAGAGTGTTGATCCAGACGTCAGTCGTAATGATCTCTTGCATGTGACCGACATTGCCACCTTTACCATCAGCCGCAACGATCACAAGGACAGACTAGTTGCTGTAGACATCACTACCGGCAAGCCACTATCTGGCGTGACCATCCAGAACGAGAAAGGCAATACAGTGGGCACTACTGGCACCGATGGCACACTTGCTATCACAAGCCGCACCAATGCCAAGGGCAACATTGATTATGACCGGGAATTTACCGCCATCAAGGGTAATGACCGCTACGGGTTAACCACTTACTACTCTCCCATCGAGAACCGCAGCAGCACTAACAAAGCGGCCGAGGTTTATACCGATCTGGGCGTTTATCGCCCTGGCGAGACCATCCACTGGGCAGCCATCGTCTATAATGCGACCGACAGGGGTCGCAGTGTGCTCAGCAGCAAGACGTTAGAAGTCAGCTTTATGGACAGCAACCGTGAGCCCATTGACAAAGTGACGCTGACGACCGACGAATTCGGCCGAATTGAGGGCGCCTTTGTTGTGCCCAAGGACCGCATGAACGGCCGCTTTGGCATCGAATTGAGAGAAAAAGGCAATAAATCCAGATATCTCGCTTGGCACACCGTGAGTGTGAGCGAGTACAAGACGCCCACGTTTGAAGTCACCTTCCCCGACCCGCGCCGCAGTTATGTGGCCGGCCAGCCCGTGAAGGTAACCGGTAAGGCTATGACCTATAGCGGATTGCCAGTCCAAAACACCGAGGTGCGCCTGTCACTCATCCAGAACGAGTGGTCATGGTGGTGGTGGCGCATGCGCAACAATGGCGGTGAACACCTGCAAGACACCACCGTCGTCACCGACGAACAGGGCAACTTCACCATCGAGTACCCTGCCGAGCTGTTCAAGGAGAACATCGGCTACAAGCCCGGCAAACGCTGCTGGGCACGCTACAACTATCAGGTTGTCGCCACCGTCACCACCGACGCAGGCGAGACCCACGAGGAGAGCACCTCGTTCATTGTGGGTACGCGCCGCGGCATCGAACTGGGCAGCGAGAACAACGACATTTACCTCAACGACAAGCCCATCAAGCTGCCGTTGAAGTACAACACCACCGACGAGGAACACCCCGACACCTACTGCACCTGGGAGGTTTCCCCCATCGACGGCAAGGCGCCCGTCCTGACAGGCAACCTCAACACTGCCGACCCGACCATCGATCTGACCAGCCTGCCTTCGGGTCAATATAAGCTGAAACTCCACATCCTCGATGCCGAGGAGGGCGAGCAGGACGTGGACGTGGAGCGCACGATTACCCTCTACCGCAAGGGCGACAAGACGGCACCCGTCAAGGACTGCCCGCTGTGGCTTAACCCGCTGGAGCAGAGTGTTGACAAGAAAAACATGGGCCACATCGCAGTGGGCGTATCTACCCCCAAGGCCTATATATATTATGTGGCCAGTACAGCCGATGAGGTCATCGCCCAAGGCTGGCTCAACTACGACAAGGGGATGCACGACTTTACCGTCATGTTGCCTAAAGAGGCAGGAAAAGACGTGACAGTCAGGTTTATCACCCACTACGGCACCAAACTGTGGGAAGAGACTGTCATGCTGCAGAATCCCTATAAGGCCGAGGCCGTGAAGGTTACCGCCACGTCGTTCCGCGACAAGCTCGTGCCTGGCAACACGGAGCACTGGACATTCTCCATCACCGACCAGAACGGCAAACCCGTGCGTGGCGCGATGATGCTCGACATGTTCGACAAGGCCATCGCAAGCATCCAGGGCAACGACTGGACATTCAGCAACTGGAGACCCAACAGAAACGCCGCATTTACCCACACCAAGTATCTGGACGCCAGAAACACCACTTGGGCCCATTGGGTAGGCCAAACTTACGGGATTTCCGATGATGCAAACCCCAGGCTGCCATGGCTATATACCTATCATCAAGACTTCTTCGGCTACCAATACAGCCGCGGCTTCGATGGTCGCCTCTCTAAGGGGATGTCGCTGGGTGCCGCCCCAAAGAATGCCAGGGTGATGGAGGAAGAACTTTATGAGACTGATGCAGCATTCGGCCAAATGGATCACATGTTAGATGAAACTGCCGTTCCCGAAGCCTTCAAGGTTAACAAAAATCTTGAAGTTGCCTTAGACGATCAGGCGAAGGTCAACGAGAAGAACCTGGAAAAGGTCACTTTACGTGAGAGCGATGTCAAGACCGCGTTGTGGATGCCTATGCTCACCAGCGATGACAAGGGAAATGTGCAGGTTGAGTTTGAGGCGCCCAACTTCAACACGACCTGGATCACCCAGGCCGTGGCATGGGACAATAAAATGATCGGATCAACATGGCTAGCCGAGGTGCTGACACAGAAGCCGCTGATGGTGCGTTCCAATATGCCGCGATTCCTGCGCCAGGGCGACAAGGCCACACTGGCCGCCACGGTGCAGAACGCCACCGACGAGAAGGCAGCCTGTGACGCCGTCATCGAGTTGTTCGACCCGCGCTCGGGCGACATCTACGCCACCCGCAACTTTAACCTGCAACTCGACCCCAATGGCAGCCAGGCAGTGACCATCGACTGGCAGGTGCCCGACACCGTGGCCATGATGGGCTTCCGCATCAAGGCCGCCAACAGCAGCTTTGGCGACGGCGAGCAGGTGATGGTGCCCGTACTGACGACCATCTCGCCCGTCATCGAGACCGAGCCGTTCTACATCGAGGCCGCCCAGTCCCACTTCGAGACCCAGTTGCCCAAGTTCCCCAAGGACGCCCGCGTGACACTGGAATACTGCGATAACCCCGTGTGGTACTGTGTGCTAGCACTGCCCACCATCTTCAGCGACAACTACAACGTTGCCACCCATGCCGCACACAGCCTGTTCGCGCTGCAGGTGGCACAAGGCGTGGCCAAGGCTCAGCCCCAAATCAAGGAGGCCATCACCTACTGGAAGCAGCATGACGAGGACAGCACCCTCGTTTCGATGCTCCAAAAGAACCAAGACCTCAAGATCGGCACCCTGCTGGCATCGCCCTGGATGCGCGACGCCGACTACCAGACGCTGCGCATGTCGAAGCTGAACGAACTCTTTGATGAGGCCATCGTCAAGAAGGAATATGAGAAGATCATCACCGCATTGCAATCGCTGCAGATGGGCGATGGTGGCTTCACCTGGTTCCGCTACCCGGGCTGCAAGTCGAGCGCCTGGACTACAGGCACCGTGCTTCAGCTCATTGGCGAAATTAAGCACCTGGGCTACCTGCCCGAGGATAACCGCCTGGCCGAGATGACACGTCGTGCCCTCGCTTACTATGACAGCGAGAACGTGCGCATGTTCAACGAGTACAAGAAGTACAACAAGGAGCCTTACGGCAACTTCACCGCCTATGCCTACACGCGCACCCTCTTCCCCGAGATAAAGCAGCAGTCAAGCGCCAGCGCTGACCTGTTCAAAAAGACGGTCAAGTACATGGACAAGAACTGGGACAAGGGCATCACACTCAAGCAGAAGGCCTACTACGCCATGACGCTCAACCGTAACGGCTACAAGAAGACCGCACGCTCCATCATCGAGAGCATCCGCCAGTTTGCCATCATCAAGCCCAGCCTGGGCATGTATTGGGACAACCTGCAGACGGGCTACGGCTGGTGGGAATTTGACAAGGTGGCCTATACCAGCACCATCCTGCAAGCAATGAACGAGGTAGATCCCCGCCAGCAGGAGATTGACCAGATACGCAAGTGGATGCTGCTGATGAAGCAGAGCAACGACTGGGGCAGCTACAGTCTCGCCGCCGATGCCGTCTTTAGCATCCTGAGCACCGGTAGCCAGTGGCTGGAGAGAGGCACCACGCCCACGATTACAGTGGCAGGACAACCGCTCAATCTCGACAAGATGGCGCAGTATGTGGGTTACTTCCGCACCACGTTGCCTGCCACCACCGCCGGCAGCGTCGTCATCGACCGCACGGGCAAGGGTCCTGCTTGGGGCGCTGTTTACAGCCAGTTCAAGGCACCGATGACCCAGGTCAAGGAGAAGGCCATCGAGGAGGTTTCCATCAGCAAGGAATACTATGTGTATGCCCAGGACGGCTCGCTGCATCAGGCAACGTCGTTCAAGGTGGGCGACAAGGTCAAGGTGCGCGTCATCATCAAGACCAACAAGGACATGGACTTCGTGACCATAACCGATGAGCGCGCAGCCTGCTTCGAACCCGTTGACCAGCTCTCGGGCTACCGCAGCGAGGACCGCACTTGGTTCTACCAGGAGACCAAGGACACCCAGACCAACGTATTCATCAACAGCCTGAACAAGGGCACCCACATCATCGGATACGACGTTTGGGTAACCAATCCTGGCGAGTTCACCTCGGGCATCGCCACCATCCAGTGCCAGTATGCCCCGCAGTTGACGGCCCATAGTGCTGGAAAAACCATCACTGCCGTGCAAAAATAGCGTTTGATTTCTATTATTGGTATTTGTATTTTTATTTCACTGTGTTTTAGATGCTTAACTTTTTTGCAAGTAAAAAAAAGACAAGTTTGGAGTAAAAAAACAACAAATTTTACAAATGATTTCTGCTATTTTTCATAGCTATAAATTACATTACGGTTGTAATTTTGCAGTGCAAAAAGCATTTCTCCAAATTTAATTTAAGCATAACGATTGAAATAAGATAAACTAAGGAAAAATCTTTTGATGGTAGTTAATGTTGATTAAATGATTATTAAAGCCCGACCTTAGAGTCTATATCCTATCAAGAAACGCAAGCAATAAAAACTGAGAATTAACGGTGTCTGCGTGAGTAGACGCCGTTTTTTGTGTTTTTACAAAAAATCATTATCTTTGCGACACAATATCCAACCAAGTTTTAAAGTGAATAGATTATGGCAAAGATCAAAACCATCGGCGTCTTGACTTCGGGAGGTGATGCCCCAGGCATGAACGCCGCAATCCGCGCGGTCACGCGCTCGGCAATTTACAACGGTTTCAAGGTGAAAGGCATCTACCGAGGCTACAGAGGACTGGTAGAAGATGAGATCGTCGACATGCAGACTCAGAGCGTTTCCAGCATCATGCACCACGGCGGCACTATCCTCAAGACCGCCCGTTGCAAGGAATTCAGAACGGTGGAAGGACGACAGCAGGCCTTTGAGGTCATCAAGAAACATGGCATCGACGCACTGGTGGTAATCGGCGGTGACGGCTCGTTGAGCGGCGCTCGCCAGTTTGCCAGCGAATTTGACTTCCCCATCGTGGGACTACCCGGCACAATCGACAACGACCTGGCCGGAACCGATCACACCATCGGCTATGACACGGCACTGAACACCATCATGTGGTGTGTGGACCGCATACGCGACACCGCTAGCAGCCACGAGCGCTTGTTCTTCATCGAGGTGATGGGACGTGAGTCGGGCTTCCTGGCACTCAACGGTGCCATCGCTACTGGTGCCGAGGCGGCCATCATCCCCGAGATATCTACCGAGGTTGACCAACTGAAAGAACTGATCAAGAGAGGCTTCCGCAAGAGCAAGAATTCGTCTATCGTCCTCGTGGCCGAGAGTCCCATTACTGGCGGTGCCATGGGCTTGGCCGAAAGGGCACGCAAAGAGTATCCGCAACTCGACGTGCGCGTGACCATTCTGGGTCACCTGCAGCGCGGTGGCTCACCCACGGCCCAAGACCGTATCCTGGCATCTCGCATGGGCGCTGCAGCCATCGACGCTCTGCTCGAGGGCCAGCGCAACATCATGATTGGCGACGATGACGAAAAAATCGTCTATGTTCCCTTCTCCAAGGCCATTCACGACGACAAACCCATCGACCGCAACCTCTTAGACCTGCTGCGCAGACTCTCCATCTGATAGACTAGTGATTAACCACAACAGATTAGGGAGGTCCAGAAAACTGGGCCTCCCTAATTCCTAACTCCTAAAGTCTAAAACCTCACTTATACTTGGGTGAGGGGCCATATTTGTTGGTGCCCCACTTGCTGTCGAGAACTGCGAAGATGATGAGCACGATGGCCAGGAGTATGATTCCGAGGCTGCTGCACACCATCACACCGGCTATCGCAGGCGAGGCCTGGATATTATCCACCATCATTGCTGCCATCTCCATCGGGTCGGTGATATTGGCTAACTCACCGATAGATGGGCCCAGCAAATAGGCGAAGCAGCCGTAGTAAACCGCCGTCAAGAGAGCCATCAGGCCCACCCACCAGCCACGGTGATTGGTGTCGTGCAGACGACGAGTCAAAGCCGACAGCTCAGGAATCAACATAGCCAATGAGAAAACCATGCTCACATATCCGATTGCGGGAACAAAGCCGCTGAAGAAAGTGAGAATGCTCGATACAATCACCATAAAGAGGACGAACCACCAAAACTCGCTGCGACGGGCTCGGCCCGAGAAGTCAAAATACTTCTTGAAGCACGTCTTGACTGCCGTGATGGGGTCCATCATCGGAGATGCGGTCACACGGGGTTGATACTGCGGCGCTGGCTGCGGGGCCTGCGGCTGATTAAACACAGGGGGCTGTGGTTGCGGATTCTGCTGTTCCATATCTGTTGTTTTTTTAAGTAAAAGAATCTTGATTGATACCACAAAGGTAAGCCCTTTGATTGATTTCCACAAATTTACCCATCAAAAAAAGTGTGCCACAAAATGGGCACACCAGTAATTCCTATCCAATTATGGGTACTTGGGAGACGGGCCGTACTTGTTCTCTCCCCTGTGGCTGTCCTGCAACGAGAAAACAAGGAGGGCAATTGACAAGCCAAGGCCAACCAGCGCCAAGAGCAGCATCACAGTACCGCCCATCGTAGATACATGGAAAGCGTCGATTAGATTCTGTACTTCGTTATCACTGTCAAGAGCGTTAAAACCAAGGACAACACTTTTGGCGATGAGATAAAAAATTCCAACTGCAAAACCACAAACAATCCACCAGCCACTGCGACCTACGTCATGCAGGCGACGTGTCTGAACCGCAAATGACGGAATCACCGCAAACAAGGATATGGGTAAGAGCAGTATCTGAAAGAAGATACCTAAACCCATGGCCGTCTCGCTGGTAAAGAAAGTATTCACAACATGAGTGCAAATATAAGAAACGTTTGTGAGGACAAGCGCTAGCAGGCCAAACCACCAGTACTCGCTGCGCCGTGAACGTCCACTGAAAGTGGCATACTTGCTGAGACATTCCCCGATGGATTCCTTAAAGGTCAGTCGAGGCATTTCTTCTCCATGAAATTCAGAAGGCATCTGCTCCAGGCTCTGCTTATTTTCTTGAATCGGTTCCATGACTCTTATGCATTAATGGTTAAACTTACTCGATAATCGACCTGCAAATATCGAGCCAAAAAGCGGGAAAAACAAATATTTACCTAGGAAAAACACATTATTATTATATTTCTATTGATTATTGCTTAATAAACGCACTCTCTCGACTATTGAAATCCAGCTGAAGTTCAAAAAGAGACGTTTTATCGACCTTAGCACGGCAATCTTTTGTAATTTTGCACCCACATTTACAAGAAATGACAATGAAACGACAAATCAAAATATGGCTTGAGTGTTTCAGGCTCAGGACGTTGCCGGTATCGGTGAGCGGTGCGGTCATCGCCATCGGACTCGCGATATGGCATCATGAATTCAAGTGGATACCCGCATTGCTGTGCCTTGCCTTTGCTGTGCTGGCTCAAATCGTATCCAACATGGCCAACGAGTACTTTGATTACCTGAAGGGTAGCGACAAACCTGGCCGCGTGGGACCGCGACGTGGCGTCACCGAGGGCGATATCAAGCCCCAGACGCTGAGGAATGCGACTTTGGCTATGCTGATCCTGGCAGGTGTTGTGGGTTGCTGCCTCATCCCTTACGGTGGATGGTGGCTACTGCCTGTTGGCATCGTGATCGCCTTGGGGGCTTTTGCCTACAGTGCAGGGCCTTACCCTCTTTCCTACCATGGCATGGGCGAGTTGATGGTGTTCATCTTCTTTGGCCTGGTGCCCGTCAACCTCACCTACTATGTGATGGCATTGCGCTGGGACCCGCTGGTTCTCCTGTTCTCCATCACGATTGGTTTAATGGGGGTAAATGTACTGCTAATCAACAACTACCGGGACGTGGAAGACGACCGTGCTGCCGGCAAGAAGACTCAGACCGTCATCTGGGGCCGACCTGTCACAGCATTTGCCTATTTCCTCAACGGATTCACCAGCATAGCGATTCTTACGGTCTTTTGGATGATGATTATCTTCAACAAGGGCAAACTGTTGCCTCTGTGGACACTAGCCATCCCCGCAATCTATCTGGTGATGCACACCTCAACCTGGTACAAACTCAGACATCGCGATGGTGTAGCCCTGAACCCGCTGCTGGGCGAAACGGCTCGCAATATGCTCATCTTCACGTTATTATTTACCATAGTCTTCATCATTTATTCTTAATATCATGGCCCTGATTGACGACATCCGCGCCCTGCGCATCGCCGACTATGACTATCCCCTGCCCGACGAACGCATCGCTAAGCACCCCCTTGCACAACGCGAGCAATGCAAACTCTTATATTATAAAGGTGGACAGATCGAGGAGAGGCGCTTCTGGGAAGTGCCTACACTGCTGCCCGAGCACTCAACACTCATTTATAATAATACGCGCGTGATTAACGCTCGCCTCAGGTTCCGCAAGGAAACGGGCTCAACAATCGAGATATTCTGCTTGGAGCCCGTGCTGCCTCGAGATTATGAGCAGATTTTCCAGACTACGGGCCACTGCGTGTGGCAATGCCTGGTGGGCAACAGCAAGCGCTGGAAACAGGGCGCATTGACGCAGACCGTCACCATCGATGGCACCGAAATCACCCTGGCCGCCACGCGTGGCGAACAACGCGGCAACGCATGGGAAATCGCCTTTGACTGGGACGGAGAAGCGCGTCTGTTCACCTTTGCCGACGTGTTGGAGGCCATTGGCGAAATTCCCATCCCGCCTTACCTGAACCGCGGCACCGAGGAGAGCGACTCGACTGACTACCAGACGGTTTATAGCCACATCGACGGTAGCGTTGCTGCCCCAACTGCAGGACTGCACTTCACCGACGAAGTGCTCGCCGAGTGCGACAAGCGCGGCATCCTGCGCCGCGAAATCACGCTGCACGTGGGCGCCGGCACATTCCAGCCCGTCAAGAGCGAACACATCGGCGACCACCCGATGCACTACGAGTTCATCAGTGTGCCTTGCAGCGTCATCAAGGACATCATCAATGCACCAGGCCCCATTATCGCTGTGGGCACCACCAGCGTGCGCACCCTCGAGAGCCTGTACTACATCGGCCAGATACTTGAAGGCAACCCCCAAGCCGACGAGGAGGAGCTGACCGTCACCCAATGGATGCCCTACACCACACCCTGCGAGATTTCCACCAAGAAGGCCCTGCAGAACATCGTCGATTACCTGGACCGACATCATGCCGACACCTATATGGGCAGCACACAGTTGATGATTGCCCCAGGTTTCAGTTACCGCATTGTCAACGGCATGATCACCAATTTCCATCAGCCACAATCCACACTGTTGCTGCTCGTGGCAGCCTTTATCGGCCAGGACCGCTGGCGCGGCATGTACGACTATGCAATGGAACACGGTTTCCGTTTCTTGAGCTACGGTGACGCACAACTGCTCATCCCCTAGCCTACTGCTTGTCGGCCATTCTTTTAGCGGGTTTTCATCTCGAATACAAGGATAGAAGTCGATTTCTATCCTTTTTTAGTGGTGTGATTCATCTATGAAATTTTGGGTTTTGTCGTATTTTTATGCCTGAACGGGCGATTAGTGCCCGCATCCTGCATGAAAAGTATTAAACGGGGCATTGTTGTTGCAGTCTAAAAGACAAACGAAATGAATTTTTAAATCACTTGTTGAACCATATAAATCAACACAATTATGAAAACTTCTGTTAAAAACTTGATGATGAGCTTCGCGCTCATGGGATGCCTGATCATCGGCGCATCCGACGCTTCGGCCCAGGGCCGCAGTCGTTCACAAGGAGGCAGCACTACCAACAGAAGCCAATCGGCAGCTGTCTCACGTAACAACAACTCAGCAACCGCTCCGACGGTGAGCCGCAGCACCGGCAGCAGCGCCAGCAGTTCCAGTCGCACCAGTAGCGCCGTGAACCGCAGCAGCTCAAGCAGTTCGGTAAGCCGCAGCACCTCGGCAACGCCGCAGGTCAACCGCAGCACCTCCAGCAGCAGCTCCAGTCGCAGCACCAGCATGACCACCGTTCCTCAGGTGAACCGTGGCAGCAATGACAATAGGAACACCAGCGGCGGCAGTGGAACCCGCACCGGCAACGCAACCAACCGCGGTGGCAGCAGCACAACCGTGCGTGGCGGCAACACCGGCAGCAACAGCACTTCGACCACTACCATTACCCGTCGCAGTGACTCTGGCTCCTCAATCAGCCCTGTCACCACCAAGACCGACCTGAACGAGGGCAAGATCAACAACACCACTACGCGCACCACCACTAAGCCCGACGGCAACCGTGGCAAAAACATCGACAACGGACGTGACAAGGGCAACCGTGGTGGCAACGGTGGCAACATCGACAACGGGCGCCATGGCGGCAGGCCCGGAAACATCGACACTGGCAACAAAGACCCGAAACCCGGAAACGGCAATCTCGACAAGGGTCGCCATGGCGACAAGGGCGACAGGCACGGCAACCGTCCCGGTGGCAATGGCCGACATGGTGGAAACCGTGGTTACAATCCCGACCACCACTTTGACTACACCGGCCACCACTACCACAACGACTTCCACTGGAACTACACTCATCACAACTGGAGTCGTCCTCTGCCTCCCCCCGTACGTCGCTATCGTCCCGCACCTCTCGTTTGGTATCGCCCCGTGATCCCCGCCGAATGGTATCCCTACGCCACCGCTCCCGTGATCGATAGAATCCTGGGCATCACCTTCGGAACGCTCTTTGACACTTCGCTTGAGTTTCTCTACTACAACGGCTATGAGATTGACGGTTATGCAGACCACATCATCTATCTGAGGAACGTGCCTCTGCTCAACCTCACCTGGAGTGACGTGATGCTGTGCTACGATAGTATGGACCGACTGGTTAACGCGCAGTTCATCTTCTACAGCACACACAACGATCGCAACCGCTACGACAGGGTTTACAACAGCCTGTGCAGAGTGTACGGCCTCCCCTTCAACAACAGCAATGATGGACTGAGTTGGTATGGCGGCAGCAACACCGGATGGGTGACCCTGACTCGACACAGCAATCTGGGACACTACTACACCACCCTCTCAATTGGGTATTGAAAATAAACACAGACAACACACGATTAATTAATTTCTTCATGACAACAGGCGGACGCCAATAGGGTTTCCGCCTGTTGTTCATTTTGTCGTTTTTGTCCACTTTTCTGTTCCATTTCGCTACTATTAAAAATCATAGTACCAAATTTAACATTTTTCTTTACTGTTTTAAGAAATATTAGAAAATAAAATTTGACACATTTCTGTAATAAACGTATCTTTGCGACAAGTTTTTTCATAGGATTAGATTTTTAAGGTTTAAAGTGTGCGAGTTGTTGGGAAACAAGCGCACATTTTTTGTTTTACCTGTTTTCGGCATGATTCTTGCTGCTTTCTCATAAAAACCGAGTATATTTGCATGTTGAAACAACTCAATTCATCGATATGAGAAACATTTTGTGGATTTGGATGTGCCTGATCGCAAGTCTAGTGGCGGGGGCACAAGCACAACAAGGAATCGTGCGCACGCTTGAGAGACCCCACAAGCCTAGCATCGGCATTGAGGGCGTCACCATTAAAGTACTGGAGTATCCTAACGTGATTGTGAGCAAGAAGGGCGGCAAGTTCTCGTTTGCACTTGATGGGAAACGCCCGGGTGCGCCGTTCACAGTGTCTCGCGTGCAAAAGAAAGGGTTCTCACTAGTGGACAAGCAGCTCAAGGGACGTCGATTTGCCTACTCTCCATCAGTGCCTCTGGAGATCGTTATGGTCTCAGATGTCCAGCTCGAGAAAGACAAGAAACTCATCGAGGAGAAAGCCTATGACAAAGCTCAGAAGGATTTCGACAAAAAACTCGCTGCACTCGAGAAGCAACTGAAGGAAAAAAGTATCAGCGAGAAGGAATACCGCCAAAAGTATGAAGAGCTCAGCAGCAACTACAGCAACTATGTACAGATGATCGACCAAATGGCCGAGCGATATGCCATGACCGACTTCAGCGGTATGGACGAAGTGAGCCAGAAGATTCAGACGTGCATCGAGCAAGCCGACCTCGAGCAGGCCGACATACTCATCGACAGTAAAGGTGATTTTGACACACGGGAACAGGAACTGCTCAACAAGCAGGAGCTCAAAGAAAAGTCTGAGCAACTTTCACAACAACTGCAGGAAGACATCGACAAAGAATTCGAAGACCTCGTCCGTGACTACTATCACAAGTTTGCAATCCAGGCCGCAAACTACCAGAACGACTCGGCAGTCTACTATCTTGAACGCATGGTCCGCCTCGACACCACTAGTGTGGACATGCTCAAGTACATCGCCTCATTCATCGACAACTATCTGCTTGACTATCACCGGGCATTGGGTTACTATCAGCGCGCTCTCATACAAGCGCAGGAACAATATGGTAAGGTCAGCGAGGAAGCAGGCCGCATCCGCGAATTCATAGGCCTGACCTATGACCACATGGGAGATTGGGAACAGTCACTGCAATGGCATCACAAGGCCCTGGACATCTACGAGCAAACCGAAGGACTCGACAATCTTGATGCTGCCCTGGTCTATACACACATCGGCAGGATTTACATGTCCCAAGACAGTCTGGAAAAAGCACTGGAATACACGTTAAAGGGACTCGTTATCAGGAGCCGCAATATCACAGACATGGACAATCTGGATTACGCGCAGTCCTACAACAATCTGGGCGTCATTTATACCAATATGGGCGACTACGAGAGAGCGATGGAGTGCCACATGAAGGCGCTAGAGCAACGCGAACGGGTGCTTGGCTCGGAGTCCGAGGGTACGGCCCTATCCTATCTTAACGTCGGGACGCTCTATTCCGCTCTCAAGGAGTATGACAATGCGCTTAGCTATTACCAGAAAGCCCATAATTCCTTTCAAGCCGTCTATGGGCCAACCCATCCCAAAAGCATCATGGTTTTGGGCTACATGGCATCAGTTTATTATGCCCAGAACGATTTGGACAATATGCTGGATTGCTACAGGCAAGCAGTGGCAGCATGTGAACAATACTATGGCCCGGATCATCCCAATACACAAAAATACAGAGATGCCGTTACCGCGTTAGAAGAGAAGCAAAAGCAGCAATCGTCTAATGACTAGGCTTGAACTGAACATACTGGGATGCGGGAGCGCGACGATGACACCGCGCCACCAGCCGTCGTGCCAGGTGCTCAATGTGCGCGACAACCTGATGATGATTGACTGCGGTGAGGGAGCACAGCTGGCCGTGCGCCGCATGAAGCTCAAATTGATGCGCCTGAACCACATCTTCATCTCCCACCTGCACGGCGACCACTGCTTTGGGCTGCCGGGACTCGTATCGACGATGGCACTGCTCAACCGCACGGGCTCGCTGACCATCCACACCTTTGAGGATGGGGCCAAACTGTTCGGGCAAATGTTGGATTACTTTTGCCGCGAGCGCCCCTTCGAGGTACGCTTCAACATCATCGACACACACAAGCGCGTCATCTGGGAGGACGATGCCATGACGGTGACCACCTTCCCGCTCATTCACCGCGTGCCTGCCGTGGGCTTCCTCTTCAGGGAAAAACCCAAACTGCGCCACATCATCGGCGAGGAGGCCAAACGGCTGGGCGTGCCCCATTATGCTATGAACGCGCTGCGACAAAGCGAGGACTGGGTCAGCCCCGATGGCATCATCATCCCCAATAGTCAACTCACCACAGCTGCCGATGCCGCCATCAGCTACGCCTACTGCAGCGACACCAAATTCTCGAGACGCGTCATCAAGAGCGTCGAGGGAGTGGACTGGCTCTACCACGAGGCCACCTACGACGACAGCCTGCGCGTCAAGGCCCACAAGCGCCACCACAGCACGGCACGGGAGGCCGCCACCGTCGCGCATGAGGCCGGCGTCAGGCAGCTCATCCTGGGGCACTTCTCCAAGCGCTACATCGACGAGACGCCCCTGCTCGACGAGGCCCGAGCCATTTTCCCCAACACACGGCTAGCCAACGAAGGCATGGTCATCGACCTGAATGAGTGAGAAGGCAACGCTTATTATCGAATCAGATATTAAACCTGGCACGACTATTGCAGTCCAATGGAAGAATTTGCGCCGGGAAGGTTTGCAGCACGTGCGACACAAAGGGGCAAAACGAGATCTTATTACATTTTTTAACGCTACTGCAAAGTAAAAACTTTGAAAATTTATTTAAAATCACTGTGTCTCAACCATCTAAAGTCTAAAAATTCCCCAACGGGGCACAAATTAAGTAAATTTTTCTTTATTATTTCAAGAAAATGTATTTACTTTGCAGGCTCAAAACTAGAGCTAGTCGAAGACATGAACCGAATTTTTCAACTTGGTTTTGTTGAGATGCCGCCTAGTTTATTTATTGTGAACACAAATTTTTATCAAACTTTTTAATAATTACGACTATGTCAGAAATTGAAGAAAGAGTAAAACAAATTATCGTTGACAAGTTAGGTGTTAGCGAGTCTGAGGTAACTCCCGAGGCTACTTTCAGCCAGGACCTGGGTGCTGATAGCCTTGATACCGTCGAGCTGATCATGGAATTTGAGAAGCAGTTCGACATCAAGATCCCCGATGACAAGTCTGAGACCATCCAAAACGTAGGCGACGCCATCAAGTTCATCGAAGACGCTAAGGCTGCCGAATAAGAAATCTTTTAAATTCCCATCTACCACATGGAATTAAAGAGAGTTGTGGTAACAGGTCTTGGTGCCATCACTCCCTTGGGTTTGGACGTTGAAACCACCTGGGACAACGCCCTAAAAGGGGTGAGCGGTGCAGGACCTATTACTCATTTTGATACAACACTGTTCAAAACACATTTTGCTTGCGAGATCAAGGGTTTTGATCCTCTCAACTATGTGAGCGACCCCAATGACCGCCGCGAAATCAAGGACTTCAAGCGCAATGACCTGTACACACAGTATGCGCTGGCTTGCGCTAAGCAAGCTGTTGAAGACGCCAACCTGCTGGCCGAGGGTATCGACCGCGATGAGGTAGGCGTGATTTTCGCGTCAGGTATCGGTGGTTTGCACACTTTTGAGGACCAGGCTGGCGATTATGCCAAGCATGAGGACCGTGGCCCGATGTACAGCCCGTTCTTCATCCCGACGATGATTGCCGATATCGCTGCCGGACAGATCTCGATCAAGTACGGCTTCCGCGGACCCAACTTTGGTGTCGTGTCGGCATGTGCCACATCGACCAACGCCCTCATCGACGCTTTCAACTACGTCCGTCTGGGCAAGGCCAAGGCCATCGTTACGGGTGGCAGTGAGGCTCCCTTGTTCCCTGCTGGCGTGGGCGGCTTCAATGCCATGAAGGCCATCTCGCTCCGCAACGACGATCCCGAGGGCGCTTCACGTCCCTTCAGCGCTTCACGCGACGGTTTCGTCATGGGCGAGGGCGGTGTATGCCTCGTGTTTGAAGAACTCGAGCATGCATTGGCACGCGGTGCCAAGATTTACGGTGAGGTCATCGGTGGCGGCATGAGCGCCGACGCCTATCACATCACTGCCAGCCATCCCGAGGGACTCGGTGCAAAGCTCGTGATGCAGCGTGCAATTGAGGACGCTGGCATCAAGCCCGAGGATGTTGACTATGTCAACGCTCACGGCACATCAACACCCGTGGGTGACCTGAGCGAGGCGCAAGCCGTCAAGGACGTCTTCGGTGAGCATGCTTACAAGCTCAACGTGAGCAGCACCAAGTCGATGACGGGTCACATGCTCGGCGCTACGGGTGCCATGGAGGCTGTATTCTGCCTGCTGGCTTGCCGTGACGACATCGTGCCCCCCACCATCAACCACGCCGACGGCGATGAGGACGAGAACATCGACTACAAGATGAACTTCACCTTCAACAAGGCACAGAAGCGAACAGTAAACATTGCCCTTTCCAACACGTTTGGTTTTGGCGGACACAATGCTAGCATCATCGTCAAGAAGTACCAGAAATAACCAACTGGCATAAGTTCAATGACGATGCCGTTAAGCAACGCCATATCACTCATAAAGCTCCTTTTCGTCAAGGATAAGGAGCTTTATGTTTTTATTCAACGCATCACTGGCTACTATCCCCGCGACATCAAGCCCTACCAGCTGGCCATGGTACACCGATCCAAGCCCGTTAAGATGCCCGACGGCCGGTGGGCAAACAACGAGCGGCTGGAATACCTGGGCGATGCCGTGCTCGACACGGTAGTCGCCGAGTTCCTGTACACCACCTTCCCCAACAAGCACGAGGGTTTCTTGACCTCGACACGCGCCAAGATTGTCCAGCGCGAGAGCTTGAACCGCATCGGCAACAGCCTGCATCTCGACAGTCACGTGCACGCCATGATGCACTCCTCTTCCCACAACAGCTACCTCTGCGGCAACGCCCTCGAAGCCCTCGTCGGCGCCGTCTATCTCGACCAGGGCTACTCTCGATGCCGCAAATTCATCATCAACCGCCTGATCAAAAAACACTTCGACCTCAACGACCTGATCAAGACCGAGCAAAACTTCAAGTCGCGTCTCATCGAGTGGACACAGAAGTACCGCGTCACCATCGAGTTTGAACTCGTGGACACCTACACCGACGCCGACAAGAACCCCGTCTTCCGCACCGCCGTCATCCTGGGCGGCATCTACGCCAGCGATGCCGAGGGCTACAGCAAGAAAGAGTCCCACCAGTCCGCCTCCAAGAAGGCCCTCGACCGCCTCTATAACGACCAGCAGTTCCAGGAGCAAGTCCTCTCCACCGCCCTCAACTAACCCAATCCCGAGCTTCTTTCTTAGAGCTAAAGCGTTAAAAACAACAACTTTGCGGCTTAGCGTGAGCTTAAGTCGCTGAATGGTTACATGCAGGACTTATACTCGCTAACAAACGTGAAAAAGTGAAAAAAAGGGTTTCATTTTGTGGGTCTTTGGGCAAGATTGCGTAAATTCGCAAGCTTTTGCGGCTCAAATAGCTGCTCCTACTAAACGATTTTTCATGAGACCAATAACCAATATACTACTTGTCCTGGCCCTCATTTGCTACGTTTTCCTGCCGTTCTACGACATCTCGCTGGTCGGCACGGTGACCGGTTTGGGCTTCACTGCGGGCAAGATATCCCAATCCCTGTCACTGAATAATGTGGTGCTGGCACTGTTGCCGTTTATCACCTGTTTCGGCGCTATCGCCTTGAACTGCCTCAAGAAGCGCTGGTGGGTGCTCGGTACCATCGCCCTGATTATCGTGGGCCTGTTGTTCTTTGCCCACACCAACAATCTTCACGACATCGGCCTGGAGCATGCCCCCGAAGTCACGCCCGACAACGACCTGGGCGAGGGATTTGCCATCACGGGGCTGGGCATCGGTTACAAGTTGTCCTATGCGCTGTACGTCCTGTCGCTGGTGTCGGCCCTCATCTCGCTGTTGCCGTTCAAGTTCAATGAAACCATCGAGAAGGTCGTCGACGACACCTTCGAGGACGGCCGTCGCCTCGCTCGCAACGAGTTCAACCGCCTGGAGAGCAACCTGCACAAGCCCAACAAGGCCAAGCAGTCGCCAAGCCAGCACACTCAGGCCCCCACTCCGCCCCCTGTCGAGCAGGGACCGGGAACACCACCCGTCGAGGACAAGGAAGACCCCACCCGCTTCATGCCCAAGGAATAGACAATAGCAGTCACAATAGAGAGCGCCCCTGTCACTTGCCAGGAGCGCTCTTTCTTGTCTGATTGATTGGAGGCCACCCCATGATGGATGGCCCCATCATGAAACTGCAGTCGGCAATTCCTTAATAATATGACCTAAGGTCATGAAGGCTCTTAACTGAAGTCAGCCAGGACAGGTAATGGTAACCCTGCTTACCTATTCTGCTATTAAACCAATCTATGTAATACTCAAAAATTTCCTTTTCAGTAGCATGAGCTTTATCAAATATATTCATTGGACTGTCAGGGAATTTGTTCATCCAGAAGTTGTTACTTTTACTAAAGACAGTGCCAGGGGCATTGGGACGAATATCGACATGTTTGGCATCGGTGATTACTCGACCAAATACATGCACTTTTAATGTCCAGACTCCTTTTTCATCAGGTTCAAGGAGCTCGAAGGGGATACAGGGCAGCATAACATTGAAGTCATTTGCCTCACCTCCTGCTATGTCAAACTTGAACTCGACGCATAGAGCTTTTGGACTCAATGCCCATGTTGTACCTAAAGTGCACCTAGTTGACTCCTTTTTTACGTAATCAAACATTCTTCCGCTATTGTCGTATGGTTGATAATTGAGGGCATTCGCATATAACCCAACATCAAAAGTAACACCTTCAGAGAATACTAGTAGAACTTGTGGAATGTAGGTCTTGAAGTATGGCAAGACTTTCCACTGGACGTTGGTGGTCAAGTTGTTGAGGCTCTTTAGAGTGTACTCCATAGGCAGTGCCGTTTCCATGGCCGCCTTGCTTACTTCTCTCAAACTGTGAAGCGCTTGCTCAATGGTCTTTGCAGAATCGGTGTCGATGTTGAAATTCTGATCCCCGGCAATACCGCCATAGACACGGAGGTGGAATTTCGTTTTCTGTTGGCAATCGTTAACTGTCAAATTAAAGAACTTATCAATGCTCAAAGAGACCGGTTTGTTACCTTCCTGAACCGCCCATAGGGTAATCAGTCGGCCATACCTGACAGCATCAATAACAGCAGGAGAGCACCCCTTACCATTTTTCTCGATGTTTCGTTGGAATTTTGGCAAGTCCAAACTAGGAGTAAACAGATCAGAGGCATCACTGTATTCATTATTCAAGGAAACGGTGTACATGATTTGCCTCAAGTAGGCAACGGTCACCGTCTTGTTGTGTTCACCTGCCGAACCTGTAAAGCTGATGCCCTTGATGGTTCCACCAATGGTGACGCCCTCACTTCTCGTGCTCTGTTCATATTTCCAATCCGTGTAGCTGGCCAGGTCATGATTGCTATTCTTGTAATGGGTGAGGCACTGGTCAATAAATGCATTAACATCTGCCCTTGAAAAGCCATTGAGTTGGGTTGAACTGCTTGACATTTCATTAGAATACTTCGCGTCGAGTTTCAACGCTTTTCGTTCCTCTTTGAGGAACGGAATTTCAATCATGTTGGTGGTGAACTTTTTATCATTATCCACCAGGACCACATTGCCCGGATAAATCAGTTGACTGTTGATCTCGTCGTTTATCATAAACCAGATGCCTTCGGGCTGGTTGGGCGTTCTCAATCCTCTCACCCAAGCCCCGCCCTCGTTGGGGCTCTGGACAAGGACTGGAGGTGCGGGAAAACCGTCTTCAACCTTGGGTACCCCAAAACTGCTGACGCATTCATTGACTAGTCGTTGAAATTTTTGGATGTCTCCCGGGGAACTGGGTTCGGGCCTTGTGCTGGTAGAAGATCCGGGTCTTGAGCCGGTAGAAGATCCGGGTCTTGAGCCGGTAGAAGGTCTGGGTCTTGAGCCGGTAGAAGGTCTGGGTCTTGAGCCGGTAGAGGATGAGGTGCCAGTAGAGGATGAGGTGCCGCTGGTAACATTGCGCACAATTTTGGGGGCAGTTTTAACTGGAGCTTCAGGAAGAATGGCTAGGCTTTCCGAATCATCTATTATAATAGTCAAGGAGCGAAATACATCACGAAACTCTCTTTCAGATTTAATAGCGATATGAATTTGACCAGTTAATGAACCTTGAGTCAAATCCACCTCTATCATTGCATCATGAATGAAATTTTCCATAATTGTAAAATTTATTCCCCGAGCACTCAGTTTTATATATTCTCCATCCAAGTACTCATTATCTCCCATTGAAAGTTTGTACACCCTTGTTTGGGAGTCATAGATCATCTTTTGCTCTACATTTTCCCTCGCTGGCACATAGCGGATGTGTGCACTATCATCTCTCTGGACTTTTAGGGTATTGAAGGTAGCAACAAAATCTAAGAATTCTGGCTCGATTGGTTTTCCGGTTGCAGAATTAATTACAGTCATTTCGATTTCATTGATATGTTGAGTGATGACTTTCGGAGGCGTATAACTTCTGCCAGATGTGGAAGTACCAGATGTAGAAGTACCTGATGTGGAAGTACCTGATGAGGAGGTGCCTGACGAGGAGGTGTAGACTCCTCCTTGCTTGGGCCTTTCAATAGTAGGCAGAGGTCTTCTAATAGGAGGCTGAGGTGTTTCTGACGTGGAGGGGCCTGATGTGGAAGTGCCGCTCCCTTCTTGCGGGGGTGTCGCGGTTGCAGCATTGGCATTCTTGACGTTCAGTATCATGCTGTAACTGCATGGCGTGGTGTAATTGCTCGCGGCAGGAACGGCGGTATCGGCCGTCTGAGTAAACTTGGTAAAGTTGGAATCCAGTTCCAGGGTGACACAATTGCCAGTCCAATCATCGGATGCCACCAGGGTGAACTCAGCCACTGGCACAGGAGGAGCGAACAGGTCTCTTGGATACCAGAACTGGCCGTTGGGGTTCTTGCCCATGCAACGCCAGACGCCGTTATCGACCTTGGCCGAAATCAAGCTGTTGCCGTTCATGCCACCAACAGAATCATCATCGGTTGACAAACACAAGGGGGTAAGCCACTTTTTAGTGTCAGGATCCACGACACAAGCAACGCTGCCGGTCAGCATATGATTAGAGTCATAGACGTTCCATTGCGCCTGGAAGTTCTGGACAACCGCCTCGTCTTGTTTTGACAAAACCACCTTAATCTTCTTTTGTTCACCTGGAGCTAAAGAGATCTCGTTAATCGGATTGCCCGACACATCGCTAAAAATCAGCAGTGGCGCGTCTTGAACTCCCGATGTGGGGGCCATTCCCCCATTATTCATTTCATCACTCATAAGGTTTAATCGCATTAAGGCCTTTTATGGTTTTTAGAAATGTACTGGGGCCTGTTCCAGCACCTTTCATTATTTGCATCAACACATTCTCGTTCTCACGACCTGAAAACGACGTTTATTTTTCTGCAAATTTAAGCATTTCATAAGAAATAGAAAAAACTATCAACAAATATTTAAGCATTTAACACAAGAACAGCCATCTTTTGTGTTAATATCCATTGATATCCGGTAAAAACGCATGAGTGTAGAAACTGCAGGATGTAGGGCCTCGCCTTGGCGTGGCCGCTATGAGGCAATGAATAGTATATTTAACGCAGATTACGCCAATTTATACTGATTATTTTTATTAGCTTGTCCTGTAAACAGCGACGCAATTATGAGACATCGCTGATTCATTGAGGGCATTTAGTCGGGGTGGTGCATGACAATGCGACGGATGGTGATGGGCGTTGTCACGCTCAGCGTATTCTTTGTGGCACCATAAAAGAACATGCGGCCGGCCAACACATCGTAGCGGGCCAGCACGCCATGCACATTCTTGTACACCACGTTTCCCAGCCAGATATAGGGAAGATTCAGTTCCACGCTGTGGAGCAATGCCCACTTGGCCGTGAACTCGCCCTGCCACAGCAGCTGCCACTCGTCATGCTCGGGGATGCCGTCGGGCGACACATTGGTGCGTATCAGCTCGTTATAATAGCCCGTCACTGTGCTGTCCTTGGTACTGAAGGTATAGTACATCTCAATAAAATGGATGCTGTCATTATACTGATAGACCCATTCCCCATCCATGTATTTGTTGAAGTTATCCTGCAGCTCCACCGTCTCGAGCGTGGTCCAATCGGTCTCAATGACCTCATGGTCACTCTCACATGCAGCCAGCGAGAGGACAACAGCTACCGATATCAATAATGCCTTGAAATAATTCATCGAATCATAGTCTTATATCTCATAAACGCTTCCAGAGCACAATTTATTGCCTTGGAGCCGAAGATCCATCAAGAACAGAGCCTTGACCACCCATCGGTGGACAAAGCCCTGCACTCATATCTAAAGCCTAAAACAGTATCTTAATTGCCCATGGCACCACCGGTAACAGCTCCGGTGCCGGTATTGCCCGACTGCTTGCCGCTGCCGATGAGGTCATCGTTCTCGATGGTCGTATTGGCCTTCTTGACACGTGTCGACAGGGAACCGAAACGGTAACTGATGTTGATGCCGAAGCGGCGAGCCTGCTGCTCATAGCGGGTCCAACCCGTTACATCGCCCTGGGTGATATAGTTCTTCATCGTCATGTACTTGCCGCCGAAGGGCACTATAGCCTGCAACTGGACGGTCAGGCGGTCTTCCTTGAGGAAAGAGCGCTGCAGACTGAAGCCATGGAAGAACACCGTTCCCATGCGGCCATACAGGTCGTTGATGCCCCCACCCCACATGCCGGCAAAGCCCGACAGCTGCAGTTTCCAGGGCAGGAACTGGGTGACGTTGGCAAAGAAGTTGCCGCTCACGCGATCATTCTTCAGCCCGAGCTCTTTGCTCTTGTAGTAATTGTAGCCAATGGAGCCGTTGAGCATGAAATTGGTCTTCTGGGTCATCATCCACTGCACGAAGGCCGAGACAGTCGTCGA
>JAEEGI010008231.1_pt1 | contig 23098 bp, 15 predicted proteins | sample 8958751 | NCBI WGS metagenome assembly JAEEGI01 (sample SAMN16246545, study PRJNA631951) | gut metagenome | biome: gut microbiome; feature: rumen; material: KS-attached | host: Bos | place: Iran: Karaj | collected 2018-10 | reverse complement strand
GAGTTAAAAGGATTGACGAATTGAAAATTGAACACTGAAAGTTGCTGCCGCACCCGGATAATTTTCACTTTTCATTTTTCACTTTTCAATTTAATTAATTTTCAACTATTAAAACCTTCCTCCCCTAAAACCCTAAAACCTTAAAACCATAAATCGACATGAAACAAATCCTCATCATTGCCGCAGCGCTCCTGCTGCTGACGGCATGCGGCAACAGAAACGATATCGTCATAGAAGGCACCCTGGCCAACGGAGCCGGCAAAACCATCTACATCGAAGAGATGACACCCGATGCCCGGCTTTTTATCGACTCGGTGACACTCGACAACAAAGGGCATTTCAAGTTCCGTTATGCAATGCCTTACAAGACATTCTACAATGTGCATATCAACGAGGAAGACTATATCGTGCTGCTGCCTGACTTCGGTGAGAAAATCATCATAGAAGGCAGCTACGACTCCCTGTCGAATACTTATCGACTGCAAGGCGGCGGCGACTCGCAACTGCTATGGCAATTGCAGGATTACGCCAATCAGGGGAGCATCGTGCTCCGCGACATCGTGGCTTCCGACCGGCAGAACCAGCAGCTGCTCTCCGAAGGCAAGATTACCGAGGCCGAGTATACCGCCGCACGCAACATCACCGATTCGATATACCTGGATGCATTTGCCGATCAACAGCATTATGTGGTAAACTTTATCCAAGACCACCTGGGTTCCCTCACCACACTCATCGCGCTGTACAAACCCTTCAACAACCGCCCCTTGATAAACCCCGCCGACAGCTTTGAGTTTTACGAGGCCGTACTGGAAGGACTTGAGGAAAGCATGCCCGACAACCCGCACACACTCAGTTTCAAGAACCAGGTGGAACGCACCCGATTCCAATATGCCCAACAATAAACTCTATTTCATCACCGATGCCCATCTGGGCGCGGGCGCCGACACCCTTCAGCGAGAAAAAGAGCTCTGCCAGCTCTTGGAGCGCATGAAAGAGGATGCCGCCATGGTCATCTTCCTTGGCGACATGTTCGACTTCTGGTTCACCTACCGCCATGTGGTGCCAAAAGGCTTTACCCGGCTGTTCGGGCAAATGGCACAGCTGGCCGATGCCGGAGTCGAGCTGCACTATTTCATCGGCAACCACGACATGTGGATGTTCCACTACTTGGAGGAAGAAATGACCATCACAATGCACGACGACCCTGCCGTGCTGGAATACGACGGGAAGAGGTTCCTTATCGGTCACGGCGATGGCCTCGGCCACCTCGACCACACCTACGACTGCCTCCGTTGGATTTTCCGCAACCGTGTCAACCAAAAGCTTTTCTCCATCCTTCCTGAATGGATGACCTTCGGCATTGCCTCCGGCTGGAGTCAGAAGAAACGCAGCACCCGCCTACGCAAGAAACCCGAAATACTGGAATACCAAGGCGACGATCGGGAGGGCATCGTGCTATACTGCCGCGAGCGCATGATGAAAGAACATTTCGACTACTGTGTCTTTGGCCATCGCCACACACCGCTCGTCAAAGAAATAGCTGCCGACAACGGCACCGCCACAACCTATGTCAATGTAGGCGACTGGCTAATCCATCGCAACTACGCCGTTTACTCCGAGGGTCAAATAACCCTGCACGACCAAGCATAATACCCATACATCAAAAAGAAAGCGGACATCCGATAACTCACGGGTGTCCGCTTTTCTTATTACAAGTTTGTAGTCCACTATTTGTGCTGAGGGTTGTAGAAGACAAACTGGTCGTCTATTACGTCGATGATAATGGTGTCGTTGGTCTTGATTTTCTCTTCCAGTATCTCGCGGGAGAGCTCGTTGAGAATTTCGCGCTGTATGACACGCTTTACCGGACGTGCGCCCATGGCGGGGTCGTAGCCGATGGTGGCCAGGTGGTCGATGGCCTCGTCGGTGGCGGAGATGAGTATCTCGTTTTTCTCCAGCATCTTGGCGGCGTTGTTCAGCTGTATTTTCACCACTTCGCGTATCTGGCTTTTGGTGAGCGGGCGGAACATGACTATCTCGTCGATACGGTTGATGAATTCCGGACGTACCTGCTGTTTCAGCAGTTCCAGCACGGCCTTCTTGGTCTCGTCCAGCTCGTATTCGGTCACGGGGCCACCTTCTAGCCGTTCACGTATCACATCGCTGCCCATGTTGGAGGTCATGATGATGACCGTGTTCTTAAAATCGGCGGTGCGGCCTTTGTTGTCGGTCAGCCGTCCATCCTCAAGCACTTGCAGCAGGGTGTTGAAGACATCGGGATGGGCTTTCTCGATTTCGTCAAAGAGCACGATGCTGTAGGGTTTGCGTCTGACGGCCTCGGTGAGCTGGCCGCTCTCGTCGTATCCTACGTATCCCGGAGGCGCGCCGATGAGACGGGAGATGCTGTGCCGTTCCTGATACTCGCTCATGTCGATACGCACCATCATGTCCTCGTCGTCGAACATCACCTCGGCCAAGGCTCGTGCCAGCTCAGTCTTGCCCACGCCAGTCGTTCCGAGGAAGAGGAAGCTGCCTATGGGTCGGCGGCCGTCGCTGAGGCCGGTACGGCTGCGTCGGATGGCGTTGGCGATGGTGCTGATGGCCTCGTCTTGTCCCACCACACGTTTGTGCAGCTCGTCTTCCAGGTGCAGCAGACGCTCACGCTCGCTCTGCAGCATACGCGTCACGGGGATGCCCGTCCATTTCGACACCACTTCGGCTATCTGCTCCGAATCGACTTCCTCGTTGATCATGGCGTTGTCGGCCTGCATTTCTTTCAGCTGCTGTTTCAAGTCGGCCACATGTTTCTCGGCTTCTTTGATTCGGCCGTAGCGCAACTCGGCCACTTTGCCGTAGTCGCCGGAACGCTCGGCCTGCTCGGCCTCGAATTTGTAGCTCTCGATGTTCTTCACCTCCGACTGGATGTTCTCGACAATGCTCTTCTCGCTCTGCCAGCGTGCCTTCATCTGGTTGCGCTGCTCGCTGAGGTCGGCAATCTCTTTGCCCAGCTGAGCCAGCTTGTCGGTGTCGTTCTCGCGCTTGATGGCCTCGCGCTCAATCTCCAGCTGACGGATACGGCGTTCTATCTCGTCCAGTTCCTCAGGCACCGAGTCAATCTCCAGCCTGAGCTTTGCAGCCGCCTCGTCAATCAGGTCGATGGCCTTGTCGGGCAGGAAACGGTCGCTGATGTAACGGTTGCTCAGCTCTGCTGCAGCAATGATGGCTTCGTCCTTGATACGCACTTTGTGGTGCACCTCGTAGCGTTCCTTCAGTCCACGCAGTATGCTGATGGTGTCGTTCACGTCGGGCTCGTCGATGAGCACGCTCTGGAAACGGCGTTCCAAGGCCTTGTCTTTCTCGAAATACTTCTGGTATTCGGCCAGGGTGGTGGCACCGATGGCCCGCAGCTCGCCACGAGCCAGTGCCGGCTTGAGGATGTTGGCGGCATCCATGGCTCCTTCTCCGCCGCCGGCACCCACCAGGGTGTGAATCTCATCGATAAAGAGGATAATCTCGCCGTCGGCCTCGTTAATCTCACGGATGACGCTTTTCAGCCTTTCCTCAAACTCGCCCTTGTACTTGGCACCGGCAATCAGTGCGCCCATGTCCAGGCTGTAGATGGTCTTGCTTTTCAGGTTCTCCGGCACGTCGCCGCTCACAATACGGTGTGCCAACCCCTCGGCGATAGCCGTCTTACCTACACCGGGCTCGCCGATAAGGATGGGGTTGTTCTTGGTCCTGCGGCTGAGAATCTGCAGCACACGCCTGATTTCCTCGTCACGACCGATAACGGGGTCAAGCTTGCCGGCCTGAGCCAGCTGGTTGAGGTTCTTGGCGTACTTGTTCAAGGCGTTGTAGGTATCCTCGGCGCTCTGGCTGCCCACCTTGCTGCCCTTGCGCAGGTCGGCAATGGCGGCCTTGAGGCTCTTTTCGCTCACGCCGGCATCCTTCATCAGGTGCGCTACCTCGTCCCTGCCGGACAGCAGCCCAAGCAGCATGTGCTCGATAGAGACAAAGTCGTCGCCCATCTCGGTGGCCAACTGTGTGGCCTTCACCAATGCCTGGTTGGCGTCGTTGCTCAGATATTGGCCGCCGCCGCTCACGCGTGGCAGCTTGTCCAGCAGTGCATCCGTCTGCTGTGTCAGCCGGGGGATGTTCACCTCCAGCTTTTTCAGAAGGAACGGTGTGACATTCTCATCCACACTCAGGATTCCTTTTAGCAGATGCCCCGACTCGATAGCCTGATGCTGTCGCGCGGTGGCAATCTCCTGGGCCTTCTGAACGGCCTCCTGTGCTTTGATAGTAAAATTGTTTATATTCATGATTGTATTTTTTTATCTAATTCCTGTGCAGCTACACACTGCAACACACCTACCCACTCATCAACTTCCAAGCCAGCATCAGCATAATGACATTTTGTCAGCAAAACAATATAAAAATCCACACACCACTAAGACATTCTGTCACAATGCAAGACTGCATCATTATTCTGTTCCCACACGCGCAATAAAAGCAGCAACCCTGCGTTATAACATAAAAAAGAACGATGAACATCTTAGTTACCGGCGGGGCCGGATACATTGGCTCCCACACATTGATAGAACTTTACAAAGCGGGGCATACCGCTGTAGTCGTTGACAACCTCTGCAACTCCAATCCCGAGTCGCTGCGACGCGTTGCAGAGATTATCGGCATTGCCGAGATCCCCTTTTACCAAATTGATATCCGCGACCGCGAAGGGCTTGAGCGTGTTTTTGCCCGACACAAGTTCGACGCCTGTATCCATTTCGCCGGTCTCAAAGCCGTGGGAGAAAGCGTAGTGAAACCCTGGGAGTACTACGAGAATAACATCAGCGGCACGCTGACACTCGTCGATATTATGCGCCAGAACGGCTGCAAGAACATCATCTTCAGCTCCTCGGCCACCGTCTATGGCGACCCTGCAGAAATCCCCATCACCGAGAAATGCCCCAAAGGGCAGTGCACCAACCCCTACGGCTGGACCAAGAGCATGCTCGAGCAGGTGCTTATCGACATACAGAAAGCCGACCCAGAATGGAATGTCGTCCTGCTGCGCTACTTCAACCCCGTGGGTGCACACCCGTCAGGACGCATCGGAGAAAACCCCAACGGCATACCCAACAACCTCATGCCCTACATCACACAGGTAGCTGTGGGCAAGCGCAAAGAGCTGGGCGTGTTCGGCAACGACTATCCCACACCCGACGGCACCGGCGTGCGCGACTACATCCATGTCGTAGATCTCGCCAATGGCCACGTCTGCGCCCTCAAAGCCATCGAACAACGCTGCGGCCTCGGCATCTACAACCTCGGCACCGGCCACGGATACAGTGTCCTCGACATGGTCAAGGCCTTTGAGAAAGAAAACAATGTGAAAGTCCCCTACTCCATCCAGCCCCGCCGTGCCGGCGACATAGCCACCTGCTACAGCAACCCCGACAAAGCGCAGAGAGAATTAGGCTGGAAAGCTCAATACGGCATCAACGAAATGGTGCGCGACAGCTGGAACTGGCAGCGCCAGAACCCCGACGGCTACCCAGAATAAGGTGTGAATGTGCTAATGTGTTAACGTGTGAATGTGTGAATGTGTGAGCCCTTGACTAACGAATTAACACATTTACGAATTAACGAGTTCTTAAAAAATGTCCACCCACAAGCCTTTGGGGAAGGCAACCATTAGAAGGAAAAGCAGGGCGATAATAATAAGCCCAATAGTAACCACCAGTTTGAACACCCTATAGAGGGTGCTCGGCTTGCGCTCGTGCTTGCGTTCTTCAAACTCCTTTGTCATATATTGTAAAAAAAAATCGGAATAATCAGATTATTCAAAATAATCCGATTACTCCGATTGTCAGCTAAAGTATTTTACCAAGCGAAGAGCGGACGATTCTGCATCATCTCGTTCACCTGGCCGGTAATCTTGGCACGGACGGCCTCGTCGGTCGGGTTGCAGAGAACGGTGTCGATCATTTCCACTATCACGGGCATGTCAGCCTCTTTCAGGCCACGGGTGGTGATGGCGGGCGTTCCGACGCGCAGACCACTGGTCTTGAAGGCACTGCGGCTGTCGAAGGGAACCATGTTCTTGTTCACCGTGATGTCGGCAGCAACCAGTGCGTTCTCGGCTTCCTTACCGGTGAGTTCGGGGAACTTGGTGCGGAGGTCGATGAGCATGAGGTGGTTGTCGGTGCCGCCGCTGATGACTTTGTAGCCCTTGTTGACAAAGGCCTCGCACATCACCTTGGCGTTCTTCATCACCTGCTGGATGTACTGGTCGTAGCTGTCGGTCAAAGCCTCGCCGAAAGCAACGGCCTTGGCAGCGATGACATGCTCGAGGGGACCGCCCTGAGTGCCGGGGAACACAGCGCTGTCGAGCAGTGCACTCATCTTCTTAATCTCGCCCTTCGGGGTGGTCTTGCCCCAAGGATTGTCGAAGTCCTCGCCCATGAGAATCATACCGCCACGGGGTCCGCGGAGGGTCTTGTGGGTAGTGGTGGTGACGATGTGGCAATATTTGACTGCATTGTTCAGATAGCCCTTGGCGATGAGGCCGCTGGGGTGGCTGATGTCGCCCATGAGGATGGCACCGATTCTGTCAGCGATTTCGCGCATACGCTCCCAATCCCAGTCGCGGCTGTAGGCTGAACCACCGCCGATAATCAGCTTGGGGTGATGCTCAAGAGCCTTCTTCTCCATGTCCTCGTAGTCAACCATACCGGTCTCTTCCTTCACCTGATAGCCAACCACTTTGTAGTTGATGCCGGAGAAGTTGACGGGGCTGCCGTGACTGAGGTGACCGCCGTGGTTGAGGTCCATGCCCATAAAGGTGTCGCCGCTGTTGAGGCAAGCCAGGAACACAGCCATATTGGCCTGTGCACCGCTGTGGGGCTGCACGTTGGCCCAGCAGGCGCCATAGAGTTTCTTAGCACGCTCGATGGCGATGGTCTCGCTCTGGTCAACAACCTGGCAACCGCCGTAGTAACGCTTGCCGGGGTAACCCTCGGCATATTTGTTGGTCATTACAGAACCCATGGCCTCCATGACCTGGTCGCTGACGAAATTCTCCGAAGCAATCAGCTCGATGCCTTTGGTCTGACGTTCCCTCTCTTTCTGGATGAGGTCGAAAATTGCTGTATCTCTTTGCATATCAATAAGTATTTAATTAATATTACGATTTAAACATTCTGCAAATATACGGAATTATTCCGAATAAACATAAATTATTTTCGCTCTAATAAAACAGATGACTGATTTTTGCCGACCCATCTCGTTGTCGCGTCCCTGCGGGACGCTGGAAATGAATATATTCTGTCACCGCACTGCAGAAAAGCAGTGTTAGCTACGCTGACGTTGCTGCATCTCGGCATAGCTCGAACAAGTTCGGTTCTGCTCTCGACTCCCACAACGTTATTGAGATATAGCTTCTACGAGGCTGTTGAAAAAACAGTCCAATATAGCATACGAGCGATTATTTTATACCAATTCAACAAACGACTGCTCACACAATAGTTTATCCAGGACCTGTCGTCCCCTTACCCATAGATGTTTGGGATTACAACAGCCCCATACTATGCTCACAACCACACATAATCTCAATTCTCCACCACCAAGCGTTGGGTGCCTGTCCGACGGCTGCTGGTGGTCAGTGTCACGAGGAAGGCACCCGACGGCAATGCCCCTACGTCGATAGTTAGCTGGCTGCTGTCCGCCAGTGTGTATCGCATCATCTCGCGCCCCTTGGTGTCGCTCACCGTCAGCACTGCCGGGTATTCTTCCCCTGCTACCGAGGGTTTTACCGTCACGGTGCCGCGCGCCGGATTGGGTGCCATGCTGAACAAACCGCCCTCCGTGGCCACAATGTCGCCGATGCCCTGCGGGTTCAGGCAGAACTCCACCGTGTCGCTCCATCCGCCTGTCATCACCGTGTCGTGGATGTGGCAGTGGTGCTCGCACTGCGCCCTGACGCGCACCCAATAGCGCACCGTCGGGTCAATTTCAGTCCTCAGCAAGTACTCCGATGCGCTGGTGACCGTGGCGCGGTGCCACCCGTCACCACCTACGGCGACATACTGCACCTCGAAACGGTCTTGCCCACCGCAACGCTCCCAAGCAAACTTAGGCCATTCGTTGATTACCCCCTCATAGCGCAGCCCCGACACCCGCTGACACACCAACGGTGCAGTGTCCGGCACACCCACACCCGTGTGGAAATACACCTCACGACTCCACTCTCCCCACACCATCGTGTCGTGGATGTCGCACCGGTGTTTGCTGCGCGCTCTGCAGCGTGCCTTGTACATCACCGTACTGTCAAATGACGCAAACACGGTGCAGCTGTCCAAATCGGTTATCACCGTGTCAGCCTCGTCATAATCCTGCCCGTATGGGGCATAGTTCACCTGATAGGCGTTCACATTCACTCCCACAGGGCCCCAGTCACTGGGCGGTATGGTGTTCCATGAAAACGAAGCGTGGGCAGAGTCCAACTCCATCAGCCGGAGTCCCTCCACGGCACCTGCTCGCAGCGGGTGTTCATGCCGGGGATGAATCCTGGTACTATCTTCTGGCGGACGGATTATCGGAAAGAAACTACGTGAGAAATATTTAGAACCTTGAATATTTCCAGAGCTTCCAGGATCAACAGGTCGTTCTGTGCATGTCTCACATGCCCAATCCACTAATCCTGGTCTCATATATTTCCATATTCCCCATGTGCTGTCAAGGCCGTCACTATGACATGTTGGGTCTTGAGGAGTATTATAGTTGTTACCACGATAGTACCAAACTGTCCCGCTGTAACTTCTGTTAGGACAATAAGGTTGGTTTTTTTTCCAATGGTTGTAGACATTGAACCCCGAATGGCTTATTCCAACATAAAAACGTACGTCTGCAGACATCGGTATTGGGTCTGTGAAATAAAACTCATAGAATGGAATAGTGACTGTGTCATTTAGACCATCCGTTGAAATAAACCTGAAATCAGCGTACGATACCGGCGGCTGCTCAATAAAGCAGAACAGCTGCGCAACTACAGTATCCAAAGTATAGCACAGGTTAACTGTGTCCACACGCCTGTCCTGTAGCATATACACCCAGAGATAGGGGAACCGTTCCACGTCTCTTACGGCCACTGCCACGCCATAAACCAATATCTCGTGATCTGGACGGTATGCTGTGCCAAAAAATGAGTCATATACTCTTTGTCCATACATGTAATCTGACATCTCTACACCCTCCTGCGTTGGAGGAGGGGTGAACATGTACCCCGGCGAGCCTGCCGGAATAACAGGTCGCTGCGCAGATACCTGCCATCCTGCTAACAATACAAAAGAAAACAATATCAACCTTTTCATATTACATTTGTTTTAAATTATCAACTATTTTACCATGCACTGGGAAGGAATCGTTGAAAGCACCTGTACAGTGTCTTTTATATCTATTTACGCCTCTTCCCGAAAACACAAATACAATTACAATTAATTGTAATACAAATCTTTTTGCAAATAAAAATAATTTTTCCATGGTAATGTTTCTTTTACAAATATACACAATTATTTGAAACTACAAAAAAAATAAAAAAAAGGGGCAAATGTATCAGAACGGACAGTATAGGTGGTTACAACAGCTTTGAAAATGAATGTAAAAGTGACACACCCGTCCTGGAATTCACACCGTTCCGCCAACCTCGCATCGTACCTATCTACTTTCATTTTTCCATTGAATTGGGAAAAGGAAGATTAATTGAGTGTTAAATAACGTGTAAGAATCGGAGGAAGAAGGACGATACACCAGCCGGAAAAGTTTTTTACTGCGGCGATGAGAATATGTCGGATTTTTGGTGTATTTTTGCAGAAAAATACAAACATTGTAGAGAATGAGAAAAAGTCTTGTGTTGCTGTGTATTATGGCACTGATTGGCATATCCGTGGCTCAGGGTCAGGTGCGTGGAATGAAACGGTCGGCACGGAAAACCCAGCCAAGCAGTAGCGTATCGAAGAAAAACAGCCCCCGGATGGCCACCGCGTGGGTGGATTCGATGATGAAAGACATGTCCCTGCGCCAGAAGGTGGCGCAGCTAATGGTGATACGTGTGCCGCTGAACCTGGAGGGTCAGAAACAGAGCGAGTTCGAGCAGCTTCTGCGCGAAACCGAGGTAGGCGGCGTGTGCTTCTTTGTGGGCACCGCTGACAAGACCCTTCCGCTCATCAAGCGTTTCCAAAGCCTCAGCCAGGTGCCGCTGCTGGTATGCATCGACGCTGAATGGGGTCTCGGCATGCGGCTGAAAGACTGCTACGCCTTCCCGCTCAACGGTGACTGGGGCACGCTGCCGCGCGAAATGGACACCCTGCTCTACGACATGGGACGCGAAATCGGTGCCCAATGCCGCAACATGGGCATACACGTCAACTTCGCCCCCGTAGTGGACATCAACAGCAACCCCAACAACCCCGTCATCGGTCCCCGCTCGTTCAGCGACGACCCCGTCCGCGTGGCCGAACTGGGCATACAATACATGAAAGGGCTGCAGAGCCAGGGCGTCATGGCTGTCGCCAAGCATTTCCCCGGCCACGGTGACACCGAGACCGACAGTCACTTCGACCTCCCCGTCATCAACCACACCAAGGAATACATGGACACCGTGGACCTCTACCCGTTCAAACGGCTCATCGATGCCGGTGTGGAAGGAGTCATGACCGCCCACCTGCAGGTGAATGCATACGAGAAGAAAGCCAACTGCCCGTCGTCGCTCTCAAGTGTCATTGTGAACGACCTGCTGCGGAACAAAATGGGGTTTAGAGGCCTCGTCATCACCGACGGACTCGACATGAAAGGGGTCACCAAATACTATAAAGACGGACAGGAGTCACTTGCCGCCCTCATGGCCGGAAGCGACATCCTCCTGCTACCCCCCGATGTGCCCATGGCCATCAACGCCATCTGCTCCGCCGCCGAGAACGACAAAGAGCTGCAGCGTCTAGTCGACATGCGCTGCCGCCGCGTGCTGCGCGCCAAATACTACCACGGCTGCGCCGACCTGCAGCCCGACAAATGGCATGTGCCCGGCCTCTCCGACAGCCTGCGCTGCGATTCCATCGTCAAAGCCCTCAGTTTCGTCACCCAAAGCCGCATCGACAGCATCGTCAACGACGGCATAGCCAAAGGCGCCTATCCCGGCTGCCAGGTGCTGGCCATGCAGAACGGACGCATCCTCTTCCGCAAAGCCTTCGGCCACCAGACCTACGACAGCCTGTCGCCCGCCGTCACCATGAGCACACTCTACGACCTCGCCTCCGTCACCAAGATGGTCTCCACCACGCTGGCCATGATGAAACTCGTGGAAACGGGCAAAGTGAAACTGAGCGACCCGCTCAGCCGCTACCTCCCCTACCTCAAGCACACCGACAAAGAGCGCATAACCATCATGCAGGCCATGAGCCACATCGCCCGCTTGAAATCATTCGACACCTACTGGAAAAAAGCCTCTGCCACCGACGACCCGCTGGGCAGCGTCATCGAGCAAGTGACCGCCACACCCCTGCTGGCCAAGACGGAGTACGTCTACAGCGACCTGGGCTTCATCCTCCTGGGACAGCTGGTGCAGCAGGTCAGCGGACAGCGGCTCGACATCTTTGTCGAGCGCCACTTCTACTCCCCCATGGGGTTGCGCCACACCTTCTACAACCCCACTGAGCACGGCATCGACAGCAACATGATAGCACCCACCGAACTCGACCAACACTACCGTCACCGTCTCGTGCGCGGTGTGGTGCACGACGAGAACGCCTACGCCATGGGCGGCATCTCCGGCCATGCAGGGGTGTTCAGCACCGCCGACGACGTGGCCAAGATACTGCAGATGCTGCTCGACGGCGGCGTGTACAAAGGCAAACGCTATCTCAAAGCCGAGACCATCGACATGTTCAACCAGCGCCACTACGCCATGCTGGGCTGCCGTCGCGGACTGGGCTTCGACAAGCCCCTGCTGCACGGCTCCGGAGGCAGCGCATGCGACGAGGCCTCGCAGAACAGCTACGGACACACGGGCTTCACCGGTACCATGGTGTGGGTTGACCCCGATTGCGGGCTCATCTACGTCTTCCTCTCCAACCGGGTATATCCCAAGGCAAACCCCAACAAACTGGCCCAGATGAACATCCGCACACAGATACAGAGCGAGCTCTACAAAGGGCTAAAAGCCAAGCCCAGCACCGCCGGCACAGCCAAGTTCGGAAACTGAAAAGTTGAAAGTTGAGAGTTGAAAGTTGAGAGTTATCCAGGTGCGGCAGCAACTTTCAACTCTCAACTTTCAACTTACTTCATTCCTCGGGCGGTCTTTATCTGCTCGTAGGCCTCGTTTATCTCGCGGAACTGAGCCTCGGCGTTCTTCTTCACCTCCTCGCCCATACCTTCCACCTTATCGGGATGGTACTTCATTGCCAGCCGTCGGTAGGCCTTCTTCACCTCCTCGTCGGTGGCGGAGCTGGAAAGACCCAACACCTTGTAGGGGTCTTTGCGGGTGGAACCAGTGGAACCATAACTGCGCGAACCGCCGTAACTGCCACCGCTGTGGCCGCTGCCGCTCGTGCCGCCGCTGTTGAAACGGGAATTGACATGCCGCGTGAACATCGACACATAGTCGCGGCTGTTGATGCCCAGCCGCCCGGCAATGACGCGGATAACCGTGTTCTCTTCGGGGAAATAGGAGTTGTCGGCCACTGCCAGCGCAAAGAGAAAGTCCATCATGTGGTAGCGCGTGTTGTAGTCGGTGTTCTCCTTTATCTGCTGGCACACCGCGTCCACATCGATATAAGTCTCCGGCTTCACCAAGTCGCGCAGCATGCCCAGCAGGGCCTTGCCCTTCTCCTCGGTATAGTTCTTGCGGAGAAACTGCTTCACATAGTCCAGCTCCTCCCGCCTCACATTGCCGTCTGCCTTCATCACGGCGGCAATCAGCACCAGCAGGGCCACGTCGATGTCGTCCTGCGTACCCGTATTGTGGAAACGGCTATGGCTGCTGCCCCGCGGCACCCCGTTGTCCATGCGGTAGCTGCCGTCGCCCAGGCGGCCTTGCGACTGGCCGATGCCCTCTATCGTGCGTCCAATAAAATAGCCCAGCAGCGCCCCGATGGGGCCGCCTGTAGCCCAGCCTAAGCTGGTCAATATCCATTTTGCTACACCCATAGTCTGAAATTATTGAATGATTAGTTTTGAAACCACGCCCGGGTGCGTGGAGAGAGTGACGAAATAAACCCCTGCCGGAAGACCTCCGACATCAAGCCGGCACCTGCCGCCCGTAGCCTGCCGCCTCATCACCTCGTGCCCCACGGCGTCACGCACGGCCACATGGCAGTATTCCCCCGCAGGAAAGCCCTGCGGCAACTCAACCGTGACCGACGAATTAGCCGGGTTGGGATACAGGCGGAAGTTCTCCATAACCGTCTCCGAAGTTGCCGGGTCATCAACTCCCTCTTCCAAAAACTCAACGGAGAAGTTACACACACTGCCACTCATCACAATGTTGTATATCCGGAAGGAACGCTCTGGCGTGCCGTCGGCGGTATAAGGATGCGGGTCTGTGTTGGGACCGAACTCCGTCCGGCCTTCCGTTGGGTTGAAAATAGATAACTCAGGGAATCCGTTCACCGTGTCCGAGTCGCTACCCGGACGGAAAACCCAATACGTATTGGGTACACTTGGATAGTCAAAGAAAGCATTGCCGCAGTGTTGAATATCCATTCTCACCGTATCCATCCAACGGCCAATCACCAGTCCGCTGGCCGGCAGGTCAGTCTCGTACATGCTTCCCTTGTCACGACACTCAATAGTGTACCACTGATTTGTGTCATGAGCCGACTTGATATAATACAACTGAGGCACCACATCGACGTCATAAAAAGTCGTTGAATAGTAAATCGAATAAGTTCCATTTTGCTTTATCTGCGTTGGAGTCATGCCGAGGTGCAGGATTTTATGCTTATAGATATACGAAGGCTGGCACATGCGGCTCGACCCCATCAAATCGTATGGCACAGGCGTCACCCCCTTGTAATGATTATAGTGGTAAAGGTCGGGCAACCCTAACGAATGGCACATCTCGTGGCAGAAAGTCTTATAATTGAACGTCGAGCCGGAACCCTCGAACCCCATATTGAAAGCATTGACACGCTTGCCGTTGATGGTCACCGTGTAGCCCACCGAGTCGTGCGGGAAAAACTCCATGTGAGGCCACAGCAGCTCTCCCCAGCCGTCCACATCACCCTTGACAATGATAGACAGGTTATCAATGTTGCCGTCGTCGTTGCCATCCAAGTTTATTGTATTCTTCACCAGACGGGCAGAATCGACATAGCGGGCGATGCGGGCAATCAGCTGAGCCTCGCGCATAGAGATTCCCACCTGGGGATTGGGCGTGGTATAGCCTATCGGGTTGCTGTCGCTATACGGTCTGAAATAGTCGCGCGGCATAGGATCAACATACGAAATAATCTGACCGCCCTGGTGCTGACTGGCAAACTCGGTGTTGAAATTGATATGATTAAACGAAATAGCCTTGAAGAAATTAGAAACCGTTCCCACTCCACCGTTAAACATGTTCTGAATAGTCATGAAATTCGTTCCAATCTCTGCATCATCCCGAAAGCGTACAAAAACCACCAGGTTTGTAAGATTACGGTATGTGGTGTCGACCACCTCGAAATCCACACGAAACACATGTTCCAAGTCATCCATATAGAAAGTTCTATCCTCCTCGACACCGGCATAGAACGAGTCAGTACTGTACTGCATCAAAGCAGTGTATCTGCCTCGTGCCAAATGCAACGGCCATGCAAAGCGGCATACCACCGTGTCGCCCGGCGCAACGGTCACACGACGTCCATCCACACAACCGCAATAATCACCATAATTTAACGGATAGATATTCACCCCCACAAACATGCTTCCCACACTGTCACCCACATTGGTGATGCTGTAATGTCCACGGATGCTGTCACCGACTTGGAAACTTGGAGCATCCATTGTCAAATCACTGCCCATGACCAGTTGAGAATAACCGGGCTCAAGGTTGAAGACAGCATACTGCAAAGGTGTAAAGTCATACTGTGTCATGGGTTGCATAGCCGACGTGGAATAGTAGCCGTTGCATCTCCCGTCCCATCCCCAGTTGACATGGAAAAGTCCGTTCGTGTCGTAGCCGTCAAGCACAAAAGCGTGCCCCCCGGCAAGAGTGCCACGGTTATCATCCTGGTACGACTGCCCTGCATAATACACCGGGCGCCCAGCAGCCAAATCGGCCATGATCATATTGTCCCACACGGCATCCGAATAATTGCGGCGGTACGCCTGGTAACTCTCCCTGTTGTAATGGAAATAATGCTTCATGCCGCTGAGGCAGTTCTGGATACTCGCCCCCGAGCTGCCCTGACAGTCGGTATTATACTTCATATCGCCCGCCACACCGCAGTGAAACAGCAGCGTAGCCACCGCCTCCACCTCGGCAGCCGAACTCGAATCCGACAGTTTCCAAGGCATAAGCGAATAGTCATACGTGGCCGCGCCAAAGTCCGCGCCCACCGTGCCGTAGCGCCAGCACGAGTCACTCCCCTCATACGTATACGAATGCTGGCCATAGCCATGCTGCGGATACTGCCAATAGCGCATAATCTGAGCCATAGCCAAAGCCGAGCACCCCACCGTGGGATGACCCTCAAACCGCGCCATCGTGCTGTCGCCTGCATAGGTGCTATCTTCCGGCACCAGGCTGTTGTAGCCATAGCGGTACTGGTTCCACTCCGTCACCAGCAGCGGAGCCACACTGTCCGGCATGCCGTCCTTGGCAATCGCCGGACTGTCCGTCACTGCAAAATCCTCCGGGCGCAGCAAATCGAGGCTGTCAATCTGCCTCTGATACTCACCCAGCCAATACCGCACATTGTCGGGCATGGACGAAGAGTCAAAGCTCCCGGTCCTTGAATAGCCCAGCACCGTGCGGGCACGGCTGTCGCCGCTCACTATCACGAAACCGCCTCCGGCGATATTGAAGACACCCACACTCTCAACCCCATCCAACTGCACACGACTAACCTGCACAGACTTGCTCCCGGCCACAGCGGCAGCCCATCGCCGGGCGTTGTTCTCCATCTGCCGGGCATCCAGTTTCTGCGCCTCGGCAGCAACACACAGCAGCATCACCGCTGCAAAGAAACACATTCTTTTCATATAACTCATACTAATTCGTTTATTAATTGTTTTAGGATTTGAAGGTTAAAGGGTTTGAAGGTTTGAGGGTTCGATACACTAAAACCTTAAAACCTTTCTCCCATAAAACCTTAAAGCATTTACACAATCAAGCATTCAAGCATTAGTAACTTGTTGTGACTACATAGCCCTCTTTCTTCACCGCCTTGTCCGGCTCGGCAGTGGTGATGACAATCTGCTTTTCCGGCACACCCAAGTCAACCAGGTGGCGCTGCAGAATCTTGTTCCTCCTCTCATTGTTCTCCAGCACCTTGTCGCTATGACCCGTGCGGGTGACAAGGTTCAGGTGCAGCACAAGGTTCTCATCCATCTTGGCCACATCGGCCACCTTGTCAATCTGATAGAACTGTTCCGAGGTGAAGTCGCGCTCGTCGGCATCCACCGGGATAAACAGCCGCCCCTCGTCGTCCACCATCATGCTGTCGAGGGCACGGGTGGGCGTAGTCACCACTTTCACTATCAAATTGCCCAGCGTCTTCCACACCAGCTTGAAGTAGTTGAACCGCGGACTGTCAATATTGCCCGACACCGGCACCGGCAGCAGCACCTTCTCGTCCTTGTCCTTCAGGATATACAGTGCCGCGCGCACCGGCAGACGCAGCTGCGGCTTCACGTCGCTGCGGCTCTCGCCCAGCGTGGGCTTGAAAATATCGATGCGGTTGTCGCCCCGCAGCTTGCTGTGGTTGATGGTGTTGAAGCTGGTAAAGCTGAATATGCCGTCGGTGAACGGCATGCCGAAGTAGGCCACCATATAGGGGCTGAGGTCAGTCAGATGCAGACCCTTGATGTTGAGGCGCAGCCGCTGGTATTCCTTCCAGTCGGAGATATTGCCCTCCCAGTTCACAATGGCCTTGCCGCCGCTGGGCAGCGTGGCCAGCAGCCGGGCGTTGTTCATCCCCGCCGTGGTCAGGTTTTCCGCGCTCAGCTGCAAATCCCTCACCGCATACTCGAAGCGGTCGGGCAGCGTGTGGTCCACAAAGGTGAAGTTGACATCCTCCACCAGCAACTTGCCCACACGCAGTTTCAAAGGCGGTGCCGGCGATGCTGGCTCGGTCGTTTCAGGCTGTGCGGTCGCCGTGCTGTCAACCTGGGCCGATGCCGTGTCGGGCTGGCGCAGCAGGCGGGAGAAGGTGTTGGTGCTGTCGGCAAAGAGTTCGTAACGTGCCGTCAGCCCCTTCAGCTCCACTTTATTGATGTCAAAATAATTCTTGTTTATCACCACCCTCGGTACATCCACTCCCAGATGGCGCAGCGACGCCACCGAGGCATGCTGCTTGTCGCGGATGTCCACCCCGTCGAGGCTGGCCTTCACAGCCAGCGACACCGCCGCCATACTGTCCAACCGGCCGGAAGCAGCGGCATTCAGCGCCAAGTGGCCCTTCACCTCGTCGATATAGGCTACATCGACCAGATAGGGTTTCACCTGGTCGAGGGCAAAGCCCTGAAGCCCCAGCTCGGCATCGAAATGGTTGTTCCTCGGGTTGATCTTCACATCTGCCGTGAGCGAGCCCCCGTCGGCAAAGGCCAGCGTCAGGCCCGCGTCGGTATGGTCCTCGCCCCCAATCGTGAAATCGGGCACATGCACATCCATTTGATTGAAACCCCAGTGGCTGTTCTTCCGCACATCGGTGTAGTTCAGCTGCCCGCGCAGCAGCCGGATGTTGTGCATGCTCACCACCCAGTCGCTCGGCGTGGTGTCCTCGTCGCGCTCCACCGTGTCCTGCTGGAAATGCTCGATGATGCTCGAAAAGTTGAAATGGCTTCCGTCCTGCACAATCCCAACATTCAAACCCGCCAGGGTGATGTGGCGCACATACACCGTCTTGCCTATCAGCCGCAGCAGCGACACCCCCACATCCAGCGAGTCGAACCCCGCAAAGCGGTCCGTACCGTTGTCCTCATACACCGCCAAATCCCTCACCGACACATGGCCGGTAAAGAGATTCAGCCCCACACGCTCCACCGAGGCCTTGCGGCCCAAAATCTCCTCCCCGTGGCTGTTGACATAATTCTTTGCCACACATCCGCCGAAAAAAGTGCCGAAAAGAAACACCAACAAGACGAATGCAATCAGCACCGCAAAAACTACAACAATGATTCTCAGTGATTTCTTCATTTATATATACTAATTAATGCAATGCAAAGATATAAAAAAAACTTCAATCCCGCTACAAAATAATCCCAAATTAAAAGTGTCAATGATACGCGCTCAATATAACAAATCTAAAGTTTGGCAAATATATTCAGTCGTTGATGCAACCATCAAGCGTCGTCATTTATTCGCTCGTTATTCGATCGTTTTCCACTCTTTTTCCGTTTCAGAAAGGGAAAAAAGAGGGAAACATATCGAAAAACGATAAGATAAAGAACGACGCAACATCGAATCCGGAAGGCTCGCAGAGGAACGTTGGGAACAATTATACGACACTATCGGAACGCTGACGAATGGTGGCGAAAGATGGCGTAATCCCTCGCAGAATAAAAAGTAAATTCCGCGCGAAACAGCAAATGTTGCGATCCTTTAAATGGTTTTTTTTCCCCGCTTTGCTATCGTAGGGCATTCAACGGATGTCCTTCTTCACCATACACAGGTTGTTCCGCCTGTTTGGCCAGCCACATGGTGCGGGGATTTTGGCGCCACTGATGTTTTTTAGTTCTTTTTTTTGATTTTTCTTCGTATCTTTGCATTTTGTTCCCGCAGGCGGCAATGCGTTGCGAGACTATCGAGTGTGCTGAAAACTAAATACTTTCAATATGACTACTGCTCTTGTCAAGAAAAAGAATGTGGCACGCGTTGCCCTGATTGACGCCGTGCTGGTGGGCGCGGCCTGCCTGGTTCCCACCCTTTCGCACCTCACGGCGCTGCCCCTCTACCGCCTCAACCCCATGATGCTGGTGCTGCTGGGCGGCATGGCGGCGGTGCGCGACCCGGAGTCCAGGCTGATTTCCAGCCGCAACGCCCTGCTGCTGGCCGTGATGCTGCCAGTGGTGTCGATGCTTGCCGTGGGCATGCCCGCACCCGCCAAGGCCCTGTGCATGGCAGCCGAGATGCTGACTGTGGTGGCTGTGGCCTCCGCGATGGAACGGTATTGGGGCTACCTCATGTCGCACGGCCAACCCGCCGTCAAACGGTTCGCCGCTTACACGGGTATGATACTGAGTGCCATGCTGTGCGGCAAAATTGTCTATTACTTGCTGAAAGCCCTGCTGCTGCCTTCCGCCGCACTGGTCGGCACCCCGCTGCTGACCCAGGCCGTCGTGATGGTTGCCGCCGCCGGACTCTACGCCCTCCTATTGACCCGAAAAAGATAACACTGATGAAAAAAATCCTCCTCATGCTGCTGATGGCAGCCAGTGTGCCCCTGACGGCACAAACCATTGCAACCGACTCGATAGGCAAATGCAACGGAGTCTTTTCGGTAAGTCCGACGACGAAAGTGCGCTTCTCGCAGGGCAACCTGCAGTACCAGCCCTCGACGCGCCTGTGGCGTTTTGCCGACGTGCAGACCGACGTGCTGGGATGGCAGGACTATTTCGCGTCGCCGCGCTACAAAGGCTGGATAGACCTCTTCGGCTGGGGCACGGGCGACAACCCCACGGGTTTCTCCACCTCGGGGAGCGACTACAAGTACACCGAATGGGGCATCTTCTGCGCCCTGCCCACGGGCGACGGCAAGCAGTGGCGCGCCCTGTCGGTAGAAGAGTGGACCTATCTGCTCAGCAAGCGCCCGCGCGCCCGGAGGCTGTATGCCCTGGCCTACGTGTGCGGCCGCTACGGCATGGTGCTGCTGCCCGACGAATGGAAATGCCCCAAGGGCATCTATATGCTCACGGGTCCAAAGGAGGACAAGACAAATGTCTATAACGAGGAGAAATGGGCACGCCTTGAGGCTGCCGGCGCGGTGTTCCTGCCTGCCGAGAGCAAGCGCATGGGCACCGAGGCGGCGGGTTCTGCCAACGCCTGCCACTACTGGACCTCGTCAAATAACACCAAAAAAGGCGACGAAGCCGTCTACCTGCTTGTCGACCCCTATCTGCCACAGGCCAAATCGGCCAGCCGCGCCACCGGCATGTCAGTGCGCCTGGTGCAGGAAGTGGATTGATGATTGCTTGCGAATTGAAAATTGAAAATTGAAAATTGAAAGTTGCTGACGCGGTCAAATCACTCAAACAATCAAGCATTCAGACAATCAAGCAATCAAAAATACTCAAACAATCAAACAGTCAGACAATCAAGCAATCTTGAGTTATGAACATTGCAGCTGTACTGGCGGGCGGCACAGGTTCGCGCCTTGGTGCTGACAAGCCCAAACAATTTATCGAGGTCGATGGTCGGACTGTGATAGAACGCTGCATCGACGCATTCGATGCTGCGCCCGGCATTGACGAGATTGCCGTGGTGATGCACCCCGACTGGATTGGCCACATGCAGGAAGTGACGGCACAGAATGTCTGGAAAAAAGTGAAAAAGATTCTTGAGGGCGGCAACGAGCGCTACATGTCGAGTCTGAATGCCATAGCGGCCTATCTCGACTATCCCGACGACACCAACCTGCTGCTGCACGACGCGGCACGGCCGTGGGTGAGCCAGGAGGTGATAGCCCGCACAGTCGAAGCACTCAAGCACCACGAGGCGGTGGCCGTGGGCATCCCCTCCACCGACACGGTATGGGAGGTGCGGCAGGACTTCGACCCGCAGCTGAGCAAGTTTATCGCCCGCATACCGGAACGGAAGACCATGTGGCGAGCACAGACCCCGCAGGCCTTTCGCCTGCCCCTGATTCGCGACGCCTACCAACGCGCCCTGCAAGACCCCCAGTTCCACGCCACAGACGACTGCGGAGTAGTGCGCCAATACCTCCCCGGCACCAAGATAGTAATCGTCCCCGGCGAAGAGCAGAACCGCAAGATTACCTTTAAAGAAGATTTAATATGATTGCTTGATTGTCTGAGTGTTTGATTGTCTGAGTGTTTTTCACTCAAGCATTAACACAATCAAGCATTCAAGCAATCACTCAACATACTACCTTAACAGGGTCACTGTTCCCGTCGTCGTGTGTTGTTCTGTCGAGGCGAAACGGGTCCGATAGTCAATTTTATAGACGTATGCCCCTTGCGGGCAGGGATGTCCGCTGTCGGTTGTGCCATCCCACGACTGGGTCAGGCCGTCGAATTTGGTTATCAGGCCTCCCCAGCGGTCGAAGATTTTTACTGTTGCTTCGACTATGTCGTTGGAGAATATTTTAAAGACATTGTTGTCAGAGCGGCCGGGGGTGAACACGTTGGGGATCCAGAGAAGGGTGGTGTCCTCTCTGGGGACAGGAGGCACGACGGGGCGAGGGCAGTGCACGGTGTTGAAGGTCAGCACGACTATGCTGTCGGCCCCATGGCAGTTGGTGTGGCGGTGGGTTACCACGCTGTCGTGTGTGAAGCGTTCTCCGTGCCAAAGGAACGGGAGGAGTGTGTCGCATACGATGGTGTCGAAACGCAAGGTGTCGTTGTACCACACTTTGAGGTGATAGATTTCCACGCTGTCGCAGCCGTAGGCTGAGCTGTAGTTGACGGTGTCGCCCGGTACGTCGGAATAGAGCAGGTCGCCGTGATAGTTGACAGGGAGGTTTGGCTGGACGCAGGTGTCGAAACGCTCCGTCCAATAGTTCGGGTAGACATGGATTACCGTGCACAATGTATCATAGAACAACACCGTATCATGGGAAGAGCAGCGATGGATAATCTCTACGCAAGCTTCATAATCGCCAACATCCGAGTAGGCATGATATTTGGGATTGTCGGTTGCAAACTCTCCGTCGCCAAAAGACCACAGTGTGTTGACAATATCGCCATCGGACATTGCTTCAAACCGTATGCTTTTACCAACACATGTATTGAAGCCTTCGGGATAGGATGCAGCATCCTGTCCCTTGACCAGCAGCCTTGCCTCGGGGTTGACAAGATTGCGTCCGGCATAGCCCAGTGTGTAGCCATAGCTTACACGTTGGCCAAACCCATACATATAGGCAATAAAACCTGTGCCACCAATATCTTGGACATTGTGTGTTCCAACGGACAAGGAGCCTCTCATATATGAATAACCGGGTGCATTGGCAATCGGGTGGAACTGTGAAGACACATTATTACCGTCGAGCCGTATAAACGGCACGGTGGATGTTTCACAAACAAGGTTTATCCAATGGGCGGTGACGTTGGTAGTGGAAATCGTCGGGAACTGGATACCGTGGAGTTTTTGCTCTATGGGTGTGATGGTTGTCATGGAGGGGTCGCCGTCGCCAGTGCCGTTGAGGCTGGGGAAGTAGATGTAGACCACGGCGGGGCCAGATGTCTCAATATGGTCAACCGATGTGGTGGAAGACATCTGGTATTCATATGAGTTTGCACTGTTCAGGTGTGCCACCACCGTTCCGTTTAACGTCACATCGCAGTTGTTGTTGAGCGAAGTCACACGCACATAGTCGCGACGAATGCCTTGCGATGCAGCCACAATGAAATCCCGCCCCCAAAATACAGTGGGCATGGCCTGTTCGACGACATGGTCACAGCTGGGTCCTGTTGTATAATTGGGAATATATACACACACATCTCCATTGAAGACAGCAATCTTCTTGTTGTCAGCAGCCGTGATACGTGTGCCCGACAAATCACCCGGACGGGTGCTCTCCACCTGGTACACCTGCCCCGCATGGGGGATGAGCACGTTGTATGTTTGGCCGGAGTAGTGGCCGTCGATGGTATTACCATTAAGTATAATGGATACATTGAAGCTGTCCTCGGCAGCCACTATGGAGAATTCGCTGCTGTAGCG
>JAEEGI010008227.1_pt1 | contig 23101 bp, 27 predicted proteins | sample 8958751 | NCBI WGS metagenome assembly JAEEGI01 (sample SAMN16246545, study PRJNA631951) | gut metagenome | biome: gut microbiome; feature: rumen; material: KS-attached | host: Bos | place: Iran: Karaj | collected 2018-10 | reverse complement strand
CAAGAATGAGTACGCTGTTGAAACATTTAGCGTCCGCAGATCATGGAGGTCTCTGTCGATCTCTTTGCTTCCAATCGTTTCATCCGTAATGATCGAAGCATAGATCGTCGCGCTTTCGGACAGATCCTTCAAAAGATATTGAGCATTCGATCCGGTGAAGATTTTTTTGAACAGACCATACAGCTCTTTATAATTGCCTTCCGTCGCTTTGCTAAACGGTTTACCCTCATGTGCTTGCATATAGTCGCGGACAAAACTTGATACTTGTCCCGGAATCACCTTCTCAATGTGCATCCAATACTGCGTATAGAGGAACTCCTGCGTATCTGCACTCAATCCGAGCAATAAGTAGTTCCGCACCAAGTCAGCCAGCGAAAGCGGCTTGCCGAGAGAGTTCATAGATTCAAATATTTCTTGCGGATTTTCCCATGCGTTCTTCTCCGGTTGAAGCTCAATCGTTATCACGCTGAACTTGTCTAAACCCTTTTCGATTAAAGCCGTAAGATCTACGCCGTTATCTTTGTAATCAGATAGCTTATTGAAGAAGTATTTATAATTCCGATACACAGCCGAGTTTTTCTCTGTCGCGTTCAATTCCTCCGACAGAATGATATTCTTGTATGCAACCCAATCCGTCTCGACCTGCTTCAGCTTAACCTTATACTCCGTGTCCCCTGCAACGGAATTATTCTTTAGGTACTGTGAATCAATGAAGTGCCCAAGATCGGCATTTCCAAGAATATCTCGGAGAGCAACCAAGAACAGCATTGTCGTGGTGATACGCTGCTGCCCATCAATCAGCACCAATTTGTTTGGCTGTCCGAATGCCGCTTGTGTTTGGAAATATGTGATAGAACCAAAGAAATGCTCGGATGGCTTCCCTGCGACATTTGCTTCGTAGGTTTTCCTTACGTCTTCTAAAAACACCTGACATTGTTCGTCCGTCCATTCATAGTTCCTCTGATACGGAGGAATGAAGAATGTGACGTTGTGGTTTGAGAGCATTTGGAGCAATTTGATTTCTTGCGGTATCATACGTTTCTCCTTAAACTGATGTAGGTCAAAGCGTTATCTTTTCGCCAATCATAAATCTTGCAGGGCGATTGTTTGTTTTCCTCTTGCTTTTCGGAAGAATCAAGGTCGAATAAATCAAACAAACTGACTTGCTCGACTTCTCTGACTTCATGGTACGGAATTGTACCGGTCAACCCGTCCATTTGCCATATATTCCAAGCAACTATCGTAATGATCTTTCCGTATTCTCGGAGATCAGGTTTTCGCTTCATCCGTTCCTCGAAATACTCCTCAAAAGTCATCACCATGTTTACCCGCGCAATCAAGAGATTGTCGCCTTGAAACTCATATCCGTATGTAGCTTGAAACGCCCGAATTGTCCATTTCAGCCATTCTTCGTCGGTGCTTGCATTCTCGTTCACAACGCGAAGCTTACGATCCAAAATCCCAATCCGGCGATGTGTTGGAATAACCTCTCCGTTTTCCACATCGTATCGGCTTACAAGGTATGGGGCTTCTCCACAGGTGATTTCTAATCTGCGAGAATCAACGTATTGCTTCCAATCCTTGCCTTCAGGAAAAACGACGCAGTTCGTAGGGTTGTTTCCGTCATTGAACGCATCCCGATACCCGAACCAAACCTCATCTATGTCGTTATTCATTCGGTTGCAAACCCAAAGAGGAGTGAACACCTCTGCGTGTTGCCGGGTGCGCTCGCTTTGCTGTTCAAGTTCTTTGCGAGCTCTTGTCTTGATTATGTTTGATCTTTCTCCGGTTATACTGTCACTTGTAATCTGCGCGTACCGACCGTATTTCTCGCCCAAAGCGTTATATGCATCGGTTGCCCAAATGATATTCTCTTTTGTTGTTTTATCTTCTAAAAGACGATCCAGCAGCCCCAATAAATGAAGCTTCAAAATGTCATCTTGAATGTTTACAATCAAACGGGTTTCGCCCCCTTTATAGTCGCATTTATCTTCGGTATTATATTTTCAGTTTATCACACAGAAAGTCCCGATGTCTGCCCTTTGGGTTATTCGTCGTATATTTTTATTAGTTTTTTTGCTTCTTCTTTCATCAAAGCAACTACGTTGTCTGGAGCTGTGATCTTCAACCCATCACCAATTGCAAACATCCATCCAAGAAATTGCCTGCTTATAGCCACATTTACCTGCGCTTGGAAGTGGTCTTCACCTCTCGGTACGATTGAAATGTCTTTACCGAAGCGGTCTATCACAACACCTACCAAATCGTTCCTTCCTTCCAGAGTAACAGATGTCATTTCGCCGCTAAACATTCCAAACAAACTCTTTGTGTATTTCGGAAGGTCGAAATCCTTGAACTCTTTACTCCCTAACCGCTTTTCCTCCGTGACAGTAATGTTCAGCATCTTATCAACGCGAAAGTGCTTTATGCACGCCTCTTCCGCATCATAGGCGACAAGATAATAGTTTTCGTCATCCCACATTAAGCCCCACGGACTGACCTGATACTCTTCTCCGTTGTGCCGAAGCTCCATTTTCTTTTTGACGTTCCACTGATAATAATGGAATCGGATCTGCTTATCGGAATTGATCGCATCATGCAAAATGTCCACGTTATAGTAGATTGATTCGTTCATGGACTTGATGCGCCCTGCAATATAAACTTGCCTGTGAAGATACTTCGCTTCATAGCGGCTGCCAAGAGATTCAATCTTTCGGATCAGTTCTCTCGATTTCTTTTCGGAAAGAAACTTTGCCGACTGAACAGAATCCACTAATAGTTTCAGTTCAGGTAATTCAAACCTCCGCGACCCCACATGATACAGCACACGATTGTCCTTTTGCTTTTCGGAGATAACATCAACACCGAACTTCCTCAGCTCTTCTAAATCCATATAAAGAGTCTTTCTTCCGAGGCCCACTCCATATTGTGCAAGCATATTGCATATTTCGGACTGGTCAAGCGAATGCTCGTCATCAGTATTTTCCGTCAGAATCTTAACAAGATAGAGCATTTTGAGCTTTTGATTTTCTCTTGGTTCCATTGATGCCTCCATGAGATTCTGTTTTATACATTGTAATAAAAATGGGTCAAAAATGCAAGGGGTAAGGGCAGACTTTTGGACTTACCCATTGCTATAATTTGGGTGTAGGAAGCACAAAGAACCCTTTTCGCCGACTAACCTATGGAGGAATGATCTATGAAACTATTGCAAACCTCTTGTCCTCGCTGCGGAGCGAATATGCGCGTGATTCCTGAAGCAAACAAAGCTGTGTGCGACTACTGCGGCACGACGGTACTGATTGATGATGAAATCAAGCGCATTGAGTACACGAACGCGGAGGAAGCCGGTTATAATTTTGAAAAAGGGCGGCTCCGCGCACAAGCTGAACAAATACAGCATCCAGCGATGCAACATATTCAATATGAATATGTCACACCACAGAAGAAGAAACGTCATACCTTTTGGTGGGTGATGGGTTGGATCTTCATCTTCCCCATTCCAGCAACGATTCTAATCCTGCGAAATAAGAAGATGCATTGGATTCTCAAAACCGTTTTGATTCTCCTCGTATGGGGAATCTACCTTGCAATCGGATTTTCCGGTAGCGCAAACGCATAAGGAGGAAGAAATACATGGAAGCAAAAAAGTATTGGTACTGCAATGTGTCAGTTAAAGGAATCTCGCGCAGCTATTCCTATATCAGTGATATAGGCGAAATCTCTGTCAGAAGCTATGTGGAAGTCCCGTTTGGAAGCAACAACATTTCTCGCATCGGCATCGTACAGGCGTGTGGTGAATACTCCTTTGAAAATGCACCTTATCCTCCTGCCCAAACGAAGCACATCATTCGGATTGCTTCCATAGAGGATTATCTCCAGGATTCTCCCCATGATTCTGATGAAGATGATCCCTTCGACGAGTTCTCTCAAATCAATGAATTCATTGCTTATGCAAAATGGGACGACGTTCTGGAATGGGCTTGCGATCATCACGAAACGACCAGCTCTGTTGTTGCGGCAAAGGTTATAGAATGCTACGAACTCTGCATTAAGCAGAATATGCCCGACGCATTCCTGAACCTCGGTACATATTACTATAAAGGGGTATTTGTGGAGCAGGACTATCAAAAAGCATTCGCGTTGTACAAGGTAGCAGCGGATGCCGGTCTAAAGCAGGCACTCTGCAATTGCGGTTATTGTTTCTACTATGGACGACATCAAGAAGTGGACTATGCTGAAGCATATCGTTATTTCCTGCTTGGTGCCATCTTGCATAACGACGCAAACTGCCTCTATAAACTCGGAGATATGTATCTAAACGGGTATTATGTGGAAAAGAACGAAAAGTATGCGTTCATGCTGTTTGACCGCGCCTTAAAAGTATGTCGTGACAGCGAAAACGGCGATCCCGCCTTCCCTGATGTACAGTTTCGCATTGGGAAGTGTTTGCTGTACGGGATTGGTGTGGAACGAAACATCGAGGAAGCACACACCACACTCAGCTTCGCCCTGTTGAACTTCTATCACCGTCGGCAAACAGACCCGTATGTACAGCAGTTGATCGCATCTACAAAGAAGCTCATTGCTGAAGCGCAGAAGTATCTCGACGCAGATGCGATCATGAGGGATTAAGACATGAATCACCGGATTACAATTCGTGTTCCCGTGGAAAAGCGCGGATTCTTTGGCAGGAAGAAGATCGTCTACGAAGAACGTACAATGGTTGTGGACGGTAAAACATTCCGCAAGATAAAGAAGGCGCAGGAAGACGCTGAGCTGGAAGAGTTCCTCGATTTCATGGAGGAAATGGATCTCATAGATGAAATGATGGACGAATAGGAGACATACATGGACGATTTTCTTGATTACTTTTCCTTCGACGGCGACGGACATTTGCCATGTTTGGAACTGAATGATCCTACCGATCCTGTTAATGATTCAAAGATGGAGCCCGATAAATACTTACAAGAGAAGAACTGAACCCATGGTTGCATTAGAAGGCATGATAATAGCATGATGAACCAACATAACAATCCCTCCTAGCGGCTGCAGGCTGGCCACAAGGAGGGATCTTTCTATATGAATGATTATAGCATGTCAGCAATGTTGATGATTGTCTTACCTATGCTTTTCGCATACTGAATCGTCTGATATGCACCGCCAGAATTATGTGTTACATAGAAGATAACCAAATCGGAGCGATCCACCATGCTACGATTCCGTATTTGGTAGGCAGCTTTCGGATAAGATCCATCTGATTCCGGGCAGGTTTCAACTTCATCATAGTATTGATCATACGCCTTCTTGTTTTCCCGATATTCAGCCAACTGAAACGGCATGACCCAAATCAAAGAGCTTTTACCGCGATAGTATTCTTTTGCATGACGAACTGCTGATGCTGCAATCTGATCAAATTCTCCATTCCTGCCAACAAGAAAATCCACATAGTCCTTCTTTTCAATCAGGTTTAGAACAAGGGACACAACTTGCCTCTCAACGTCACGAAAGCGATCAACCTCTCTGTGTCCGAAAAATGATACGGTGTAAATATCTAACATCTTTGCCCCCTGCAACGGTTTCAGACAACAAAAAAGTGCGCAGCCGAAACCGCGCACGAAAAACGCAAGCTCCGATTGCTGCGACACAACTTTTGCAACTCAACCGAGGATGCAAAATGAAGCTTTGCATTTTTACCAAGTGGTAAAGAATGCAAGCTCGGTTGAGGTTGCGAAAATACGGTTGTGTCGCAAGGATTATTATACCGAGAATCGGTCAAAAAAGCAAGGTGTTATGCCAAAAGCAAATTAACGAAAACATAATAGAACGGTACAAAAAAGCTAACTATTTGTACTGTTGCCCAACAACTGTTAGTTCGTCTGTATCCGGATTATACTCGGCTACTATTATCTTCCCTAGAAGATGCTTATTCATTCTGTAATAGTATTCTGCTAAGCTCTCCCGCCTTTTTGAATGATGCGACTTTAGCATCACTATATACTTGTCAAAATGACTAGGCAGAAGCGAAAGATAGAATGCCGCCTCATTAGTGAATCCCATTTTTGCACTTGGTACGTTTCCTGTTTCTGTCCAAGTATATCGCTTACATTCGATTGCTATTGAACCATCCGCATCCACAATATCAAACTTATGCTCCTTAGGCGGATCACCAATTGGGATTTTCTTTTCCAATTCAAATGATGTTTCGAAATGATTTTGAAACCAATTTTTGACTTGTTGTTGGAAGATAGCTCCATTTCTAGGGTTGTCGGAATTGCTCATGCCGTGACCTCACTTTGCAAGTTCAATGAACGCTTCTTTATACTCTACTAGCAACCGCTTTGCAACAGCATCTATCATTTCATCATCTGATAGCACATCTCTCGGAAGCTCTCCAATTTTCATCTTTGCAATTAGATCACCAAGGCTTTTATCATGTTGCGCCTTTGAGATCGCGCCACGTTCTAAAAACAAATCAAGAGTTTTCTTTTGCTCAATAAACAGCCGGAGGTTTTTCTCCTGGTATGTCATTTCTTGTGTGTCCATTTCCCTGTTCCCAAAGTATTACTGATATTTATAAAATACCATTGTTTCCTTCTTCAAGCAAGCAAACTCGTTAAAAATCATTGTTTTTCAATCTCTTGATCCTTCGCATATAGTTAAAACCGCGATCCCGTCGCTTATATATCCTTATTATGGTACAATATCTATCCACAAGTTCTACCCTAAGTCCAAATTCTCGGACTTACCCTTTTAATGAAAAACTTATTTCTTGAAAATCGAAATGCTGCTGCATATAATAAAGCCAAGAGGTTAAGGAAACAAGTTTTTCATTAAGACGGAGGTGTTAGGAAGTGAAACCAGTTCGGAGAGATTTTTTCCCTCGTATTGAGCAATACATTAACGAGTACAAGGAAACCAATGGTACAGCGCCTTCCATCAAGGAGATCGCCGCAATTCTGAATGTTAGCAACGCAACAGCGTGGCGTTACGTTCAAAGAATGTCCATTGAAGGTCTGCTTGAATATCAAGGCGGATATGGTCGAATCTCCACCAAACCGAACCAAAAGGAATCCGACCCAACGCAAGCGATCCCTTCTGTTGGTTCCATCTCTTGCGGTCTTCCTCTACTCGCGGAAGAAAACATCGAGGAGTATGTGCGCTTACCGAAGAGCTGGATCGGCTCCGGAGATAATGTGTTCATTCTCCGAGCTGAAGGTCATTCCATGATCAATGCGGGGATTGACACTGGCGACATGGTTATCATTCGCCAGCAGCAAACGGCAGAGCCCGGGCAGATCATTGTCGCGCTTGTCGATGATGAGACCGCAACGCTAAAGAGGTATCGTCCGCGTCCTGAAGATAATATCGTTGAACTTGTACCGGAAAACGATTCTTTTGAAGTTCAGGTCATCGACTTGACCGAAAGGCGTCTTGCGATTCAGGGCATTGTAATCGGTGTCTATAAGAACTTTGAATCGAATGCCGCACTGTGAGTAACGGAGGTGATCTAAAATGACAAACCGACAACTGATCATGCTAAAGCTGATTCAGCTTAGCGATGAAGACTTTGCGGATCTAATGGACGATCAGATTACTGATCTTATGAACGGCGGCCTCTGTAAAATCTGCATGGCAAGCCATAGCGGCGAATGCCCGGAGGAAACCGGCGAATGGGATGGATGCCAATTCGATCTCGTCGAATGGCTCCAAAAACAGGCAAGCTAAAAAGGACACAGAATCTTGCGAAAGGAGGAGCAACAATGGAAATGCCGAAAGAACGAACGTATTTGTGCATCGATGGCAAGTGTTTCTACGCATCTATTGAATGTGCGGAACGCGGGTTAAACCCCTTTGAAACGAATCTCGTTGTTGCCGATCGCTCTCGCGGTAAAAACGCCCTATGCTTGGCAATCTCTCCCCACTTGAAATCGTTGGGAGTACATAACCGCTGCCGGCTCTCTGATATTCCGGGCAGTATCAAGTACGAAATCGCGCTACCGCGGATGCAGCTATATGTGGACTACTGTGCTGACATTTATGCCCTCTATCTGAATTACATCGCGCCAGAGGACATTCACGTGTACTCGATCGACGAAGCGTTCCTGGATATTACAAACTATCTGCACATCTATAAGATGAGCGCAAAAGAGTTTGCAAAATTCCTTATGAATGAGATCGCCGACAAACTGCACGTTCCAACAACAGCCGGTATTGGAACCAACCTCTACCTTGCGAAAATCGCTCTTGATCTAACCGCAAAAAAGGCAAGAGATCACATCGGTTACCTAACCGAGGAACTGTTCAAAGAGCAGTTATGGGATCATCAACCGATCACCGACTTTTGGGGAATCGCCAAAGGCAAGGCAAACAGGCTGAGTCACTATGGGATCTTCACCATGCGCGGTATCGCGGAAGCGGATCAATCTTTGCTGTATAAGACCTTCGGTGTCGATGCTGAACTCTTGATCGATCACGCTTGGGGACGGGAAACCTGTCTAATGAGTGACATTAAGAAATACCGTAGCAAAAGTCATTCGGTATCCTTCTCGCAGATCCTTCCTCGTGATTACGACTACGATGAAGCTGCTATTGTGATGGCAGAGATGTCTATACATGGATGCCTGGAACTATACAAGCGCCATGTGATCACCGGCAAGCTATGGATTGGCATTGGATACTCGCGGTATGAAGCGTACCCGCCCGCACAGGCGTCCATCAAACTGAAGTGTCCAACACAACTTTCCTCGATCATCGAGCCTGCCGTGAAAGCAAAGTTTCGGGAGATTGTTGCCCGTGGTGTTCCTATCCGGCATTTAGCAATCTCTTTCTGCGACACGAGAGACGAAGGCTGCGAGGGCTATGACTTGTTTACCGATTGGGAACAGGTCGATAAAGAGAAGGCGGTCGAGCGCACCGTGCTGGAGATCAGAGACAAGTTTGGCAAGAACGCCGTTCTTCGCGGCATCAATCTCAACAAAGCCGGAACGCAGCGGGAAAGAAACGGATTTATCGGAGGTCACAGAGCCGGTTATGATGATGAGAGAGCAGCGCGCCAAGCAATTCATGCCCTTTGACGCAATGAAGGGGCTTGCCGAAGCCCTAAAAGATCGAGAAGAACGCCATTCGCGCGTTTTGAAACACGAAATCTCAGAAGAAAAGCGATACCAGATCTCGGAGGTTCTCCTCCGGGTGGATAAAGGTTCCAAAGTTTTCCTCGAATGCTACTCCAATTTCCATGACGTGGAAAAGGAAGGTATCATATCCGAAATCAACCGCCCCTTCCAATTCTTCCGGCTTGGTGAGGAAAAGATTTTCTTCTGCGACCTATACGACATCCGTGTAATCGGTTGACCCGAAGCGGATACAGCACAATACGATAAGCAAAGGAGAATTGGTATGACACGAGTAAGAAATTGTGCGGTCTGCAAAAACAGTATGATACTGGACTTTCAAAAAGAAACACAAGAAGCAGTATGCCCGCATTGCGGTACTGCCCTCAGATACAGGCTGCTGGATAGATTCATGTTTGAGATCATTTCGGAATCTGTAGCTCTCTCTGACATGGATGACGACCTCCCTCCCGCGATGTGCGGGTAACGCAAAGAAGGTGATTCTAATGACGCATTTCCCCTCCTTCAAAGAACTGGACGCCGTGGGCGAAGCGTATGCCGCGAACTATCTAAAGAATTCTCTAATCTTCGGAGCAACCTCTTTTGACATTGACGGTTTTGCCCGATCCCTCGGTTTCAACGTAATCTACGAGGATTTTGCTGAAGATGATAAGAGCAAAAACGGCTTTAGTGCTGATGGCGCCACTCCGTTGCGAGTGTTGCGAAACGGGCAGCCTACCTCGATAGTGTTTCCGAAGCATACGATTGTTCTGGAACGATACCTGCTCAAACCCGGTGAAGAAAAACGCAGACGATTCGCTCTCGCGCATGAAGTTGGTCACCCTCTGTTGGACAAGTTGACCGGAATGAAATCAGCAAGCTGCTTCCATACGGAATACGACATGGATCAAACCCTGTCGCCGGAGTCCATGCAGCGAATGTTCTCCATGAACGAAGTTTGCACAAGCCGATTGGGTGCAGCGATCCTCATGCCACGATTTATGGTTGTTGAGACTTTGAAGAAGCACAACAACGGCAAGCCGCTCCGCTGCTATGACGGGAACGTATTTGCCAGCGAGGATCGAAAAAAAGCTCAGAAAATGGCTGATAGTCTAGCTGTCTCCTTCGCAGCGTTCGTAAACCGTCTGCGTGAGTTGAATCTCCTGGATTATCACCCGATCGACGAATACATTGCGGAAAGCATGAAACAGGGAGAATCCATCTGATGGAAGCAATCACCTTCGATCATCGGTTTACGAAACCGCCCCCTGAGACATGGGAGAAGATCCTCTCATCAAGAGAGGAAGCAGCAGCATTGGCCCTTCGTGATCTCAAATGTCCTATTTGCCGTTTCAGACTGGCAGGCGTGTACGGACATGAGGGATATATCCAGGTCAAGTGCAGTAAATGCAAGTTTGAAGGCCCGTTGAATCTTGCCTACTTCCATAGGGCAAAGAAGAGATACGGCTATGTTCGTTGGGATTTACTGCAAAGTTAGCCCAACGAACGAAAACAGAATATAAGACAATGCGATTTCTAATCGTGCAAGCGGAGCAGGACCCGTAAGGGCTGAAAAACTTCCAAGCGCCGTGCGAAGCCGGATTGAGAACAGGGTAATTCTACCCTTTCCTTGATTCGATTTCGACGGCGCTTTTTTGCACGATCTGCTTCGTACCGCGTTAGAAAGCTCTTTCTCAAGCTCTCGCTTGGGAAAGGGCTTTATGATTTTTGTTTGTCATTGGCAAGCACCTATAGGCAAATACCCGTAACTCCTGAATTTTTGACCGTTACCCACCACCAAAAATTCATAAATCAAAGGAGTTACGAATATGAAAAAGATCTATTTTGCAAAGAAGAATCCTGACCTCCCCAATTCTGAAGATAACTGGATCATGATGAGCCACGCAGAGTACTGTCGCTTTATAGAAACACCGGAAGGAAAAAGCCGCGAACCTAATTTTGCACAACTTGATGCGTGTGACATGGATGATGACATCTACATTTTTGAATGTTCACCGGAACAGGCGCGAGACATCCGCGCATATAAGGATGCCTGTGATTATCTTGACGAAACTGAGGAAGAAATGGGCTATACCACCTTTTCCTATGATGCGGTAGAAACCGATGATGAAGAAATCTACGGAGAAGATCTCCTGGAAGATGAATCTGTCAATGTTGAGGCAGAAGCGGTAGCCTTCCTGATTTCTGAGAACCTCCATACATGCTGCGACCAGTTACCAAAGCGAGAACAAGACCTTTTGACATGCTTATATTTTGCTAAACCGCACATGAGCGTAAGCAATCTATCGAAACTCGTATCGATGCCGGAGCGTGTTGTGTTTTTCCGGAGGAGAAGAACTCTGGATAATCTCCAATTCTTACTCAGCGTACAATACGGCATTCGGGAGGCAATCAAATGACAAAAGAACAAAAAATGCAGATTGTCCCCATTTGGGAGCGTGTCACAATCACATTGGAGGAAGCTGCCGCCTATACAGGTATTGGCGTCTGCAAACTGCGAGAAATGTCGAATGAACCCGGATGCGATTATGTCATTTGGGTTGGCGGTCGGCGTTTGTTCAAGCGCCGGAAGCTCGATGAGTTCTTGGAAAAGTCCTTCTCTGTTTAACAATGAAATCGCACATTTGTTTTGCTCTATGAATCTCTATAAGATTCTATAAAAAGCGATAAACAAGGAGGACAAAGACATGAAAAAGAACAATGCGCAAGTCACAAAGAAACCCGCACGGGTAGACAGCCATCGGGTTCGGCTGCTGACCGGCGAAGCAGAACGGCCGAACGGCGGTTATGTTTATCGGTGGACAGACAAGAATCAAAAGCGCCATGCCATCTATGCCAACTCATTGGAAGAACTCCGCGAAAAGGAAGCCCATGTCGTAGCAGATGAGCTGGACGGTATTCGACAAGAAAAGAAGCTGCTGACCGTCAATGAGCTTTTTAAGCTATGGAACGAGCTAAAGCGAGGGCTGAAAGACAGCACACAGAAGAACTACATCTATATGTATGAAGCGTTTGTCAAAGACACCTTCGGTAAGCGGCGCGTAGTCACCGTGCGGAAATCCGATGTCAAGCGGTTTTACAACTATTTGGTAGATGAACGCGGATTGAAGGTTAGCACCGTTGACGGGATTCACAACGTGCTTCATCAGGTCTTTCAGGTTGCCGTAGATGATAATATCATCCGTGGTAATCCTACCGCATTGACGATGAAAGAACTGAAAAAAGAATACGGTTCACAGATTGAGCCGAGAGAGGCATTGACGGTTGCCCAGCAGCGCGCGTTCTTTGAATATCTGCTGCACCACCCGCTGTATAAGCATTGGTATCCGGTTTTCTTTATCATGGCGAATACCGGAATGCGTATCGGTGAGATCACCGGCTTGCGTTGGTGCGATGTAGATTTGGAGAAACGGATCATAAGCGTTAATCACACGCTTGTGTACTATGACCACAAGAACGAAAAAGGGTGCTACTTCTCGATCAACACTCCGAAGACGGACGCAGGCCGCCGAGATATTCCCATAACTGATGCCGTAAAAAGCGCGTTCATTATGGAAAAGGAGTTCCATCTCGCAGGCGACATAAAGTGCAACGCGCAAGTGGACGGTTACGATGACTTCATCTTCATTAACCGTTTTGGGTTGCTTCAGAATCAAAGCGCGCTGAACCGGGCATTGAAACGGATCATCCGAGACTACAATCTGGAGATCATCGAGAACGCATCTTCAGGTGGGAAAGTGCAGATCATGCCCAATTTCACCACCCATGTGCTGCGCCATTCGTTTGCTACGCGGTGTGCCGAAAGCGGAATGTCACTCAAATCATTGCAGTATATCCTCGGTCATGTAGATATTAAGACTACAATGAACATTTACGTTGATTCCACCGAGGACGCACGAAACGCCGATATGGTTGGCTTTACCAACTACCTAAAGGAGAAAGCCATGTAACAGAGCATCATCCTCATGTTATGAAAAGGACGTCGGCATAAAGCACGGCGTCCTTTATTGCGTCAGCTACGTCAATCGCACATTTTTCCTTTTCATCCGCTTTGTCTATACTATCCTCAAAAAGGCAAAGGAGATGGAATGGATATGGGCAATGCGTTATCAATAGTTCAGCCGCATCTAACCACGGAATGGTCAAGCAAGAACTATCCTTTGACGCCGGATGACGTCAGTTATGGCTCAAACCGCATCGTGTGGTGGCAAGGATCGTGTGGGCATGAATGGAAGGCAAGCATCAAGAGCCGAGCAACGGGAAGGCAATCCGGCTGTCCATACTGCTATGGAAACAAAGTCCTTGCCGGGTTCAACGATCTTGCCACCCGTTTCCCCGATGTGGCTCTCGAATGGTCGGATAGAAACGCGCCCCTCTCTCCTTCTGATGTAACTGCTTTTGCGAATCGCAAAGTTTGGTGGAAAGGGAAATGCGGACATGAGTGGATGGCGTTCATTTCAGATCGTTCTCGAGGTCATGGCTGCCCGTATTGTAACGATCACAAACTGCTGATTGGATATAATGACTTCCAAACCGTACACCCGGATTTGGCGAAGGAATGGTCAAATCGGAACGAGATTGCACCGAACTCCATCCCGGAGAAAAAGATCATGCTGGCATGGTGGACTTGTAAGGATTGCGGCGGCGAGTATCAAGCGTGGATCGTCAATCGGATCGCCGGAAGCAAATGCCCCTACTGTTCCAATCGCGTCGTTGAGATCGGAATAAACGATCTTGCTACAACCGATCCCGACATTGCAGCCGAATGGTTGTATGAGAAGAACGGCAAAGACACTCCGCAAAGTGTTGTTCGTACCTCACATCAGGTTTACTGGTGGAGAAGCGCCTGCGGACACGAATGGAAGGCAAAGATCTATGACCGGACAATCAGACGGGTACCTTGCGTAAAATGTGAAGCTGAGTTCCAATCCGTATTGACGAAACTGCTCATTATGGTATATGCGGCGCGGAATCAGGGACGTATCGCCTTCGATTCTGCCGCTCTGATCGGGTATCCTGTTGAGATGTATATCCCTGATCTATCCGTAGTGATCGAGGAAGAATCTCCCCACACATATCAACGGAAGGAACAGGAAGTCAAACGGCGGTTATGTGCCGCTCGGAACGTGAAGTATCTGACTTATTCAAAGACAGAAACCACCGAGCAGGCAGCACAAGAAGCAAGATCTCTGTTTCAACGAATGAATATCTATATTCGATCAGACCTACAGAACGATATCCTCGCCGCTCGGCAGTATTATCAAGCTCTCAAAGATCAGCAAAGGTAGGTAATCCTTACCTTTGGAGGCTCAAACAGAACTCACCTATACATTTTCAATGAACGGAAAATGTATTGATAAGAATCCACTACATCTATGATAGAATACAGCCAGAGGAGGTATACTATGATTTACTACACCGGAGATATTCACGGAAATCCCAATAAGATTCTCAATTTCATCAATAATCATTCCCTGTCGAGCGATAACACCATCGTTATCCTTGGTGACGCCGGCTTGAACTACTACTGTGACCGACGCGATTCCCATGTAAAGCATTGGCTAAACGAAACCGGCATCACCATCTTTTCCATTCATGGGAATCATGAGGAACGACCTTATAACCGCCCTGATTATCATGAAGCCGTATGGCATGGAGGAACAGTCTACGTTGAGGACAAGTATCCCAACCTTTTGTTCGCTAAAGACGGAGAGATATACGACCTTGAGGGGCATCAAGCAATCGTAATCGGCGGCGCGTATTCGGTTGATAAGTATTACCGTTTGGAGCGAGGGTATAATTGGTTCCCGAGCGAGCAGCCGGATAATGCCATCAAAACACGAGTAGAAGAACAACTGTCATGTCTCGATTGGCGCATCGACCTGGTTCTATCTCACACATGTCCGCAGAAGTTTGTTCCGGTTGAAGCGTTCTTGCCAATGATCGACCAAAGCACCGTTGACCATAGTACAGAGGAATGGTTGGATACCATTGAAGACAGATTGACTTATCAAAACTGGCTATGCGGACATTGGCACATAGATAAGGTCGTGGATCGGTTCCGATTCCTAATGAATGACTTTATCACCTTGATGTAAAGCCAAGAGCTAAGAAGAGGTTTCTTATACAAAAGCGAATAAACCAAAAGGCCATCGCTTGGATTGTCTTTTTCGTTCAAAGGATGTGCTCGAGTATTCGCTATTCGCCATCATCAGTCATTTTTAATCCAGCTAATTTGGATTTTTCCTTGCGAATCACGTCTTTTTCCTCTATAATAACAAATGAGTGAAAGATGCTCTATCTTGTAATCAGGGGATGAGGTAGCAGTTGAGGTCTCAACGCTGGAAGAAATTCAAAGCCCTCTCCGCAGAGAGGGCTTTTTTGCAGTTGTGGTTATTTGTTAATCAGGCGCTTGTTTGCTCTGTATACGAGACGGCTGATTTGACCAGCAACCTGGTCTGCAGAGTTAGTGTCCGCCTTGAAGGACGCAGCATTCAAACTGTGATCAGCGACGATGTTGCGAATGTCCGACAGCTCAATACTGTTCCGTTTTGCCACCTCAAAGATAATCTTGGCAAAAGCATTATCGCAGCCCTTGTCAACTATCAGACGGGCGAGGCTGCGAGGCTTCAAATTAAGATGTGTACAAGCCAGCCTCACCATGACTTCAGCAGGGCGCTTACTAAGGAGGGAGACCTCGCGGAGAATAGATTCCTTCTTTTCAGCCAGCTCCCTGAGCTGTTTGACTTTGAGTTCTTTCGTGAGTTCATTGATGTTTTCCTTTTGGGAGATAATACGGTCTGGATCGTATGTATAGTCAGCGATAACATCTTCGTAAGTGTATGCGTCTTCCGCCGCAACGCTGGCACCTTCGATCGTGCTGTTAAAGGAAACAATCTTGAAGCCATCTGGGGGAAGTTTCCTGAAGCAGTCGTTTACCATGTTGTTGCAAATCGCGTAACAGTAGTTCTTCTGCTTCTCAATAGGCTGGCGGAGAACAAGGTCGAGCTTCTCGATGATCTTGATAACGCAGTCAGTCTCAATCTCGTCTCTCGTAGTCGCGCCGCGGATCTCAAGCGCATCGATTTTTCCAGAATTACCAGGAAGGATTTCTCCTTCGGCATTCTTTCCGCTGGTCTTAGAAAGAAGTGCGAAGTGACAGAACTCAGTCAAAGCGAACCAGAACTCTGTATAAAGAGACTGATCTGCCATCAGAGCGTCTTTGGTTGTAATACCGTTCAGATGGATAGTGTTCAGGATGTTCACAAAAGTGTTGCAAGTGGCTTTCTTCATGATGAGTCCCCCTCTCAGTTGTTGTTGAGGGCAACCTCGCGTGATCCAGCGTTTTCGTTTCCCTCTGCCAATATGATAAAATCACGATTACAAGCCACCATTGACTTGGAATCAATCCGGCAAGAAGGTAAAAAAAAGAAGAAATCAAGATAGTTTGATTGATTTCTTGAGCGCTTCTTGAGAATAACAGTGTAGAATAATAATAGACGGTTCGTCTAAGAAGGTTGGGAAATTCAATGATGAAATTGAAACTGCCTCGCGGATTAAAGTATAGAATGGAAACTCCAAAACCGGGTAAGATAATTCCCGGTTCTGATAATGAACCGATCGTCACTATTTTTGGTCGTGGCACGACAATTCAATACAAATTGATTTCTTGTGCCCTGGGTCAAGATGGCATTATTCAAGACACCTATGAAGCAAGCAATCTCAGTGATGATGAGATAAACGAAATTGATTCTTGGGTTGAATATCTAATTCCATCATTGCTTAAGGATATTGGGATTAACCATTTTATCCGCTTCCTTCCGGATTCACAGTGCTATTACGATTTCACTTCTCAAACGCTTTTTGGTGCATATGGCTACAAAGAGAAGAAAGGTGCGAGGGAAGGAAACCGAGAAAACTCGATCCAGCTAAATGGTAACCCTTGCAAGCTAACAAAAAGCGAAATTGCAATTATCGAGCTACTAACACGCACTCCAAATACTCTTTTTTCCAGAGAAGACCTTGAAGATTGGTCCGGTATACATACTGCGGGTAGCATTAATTCAACATGGTCGCGCTTCAAAAAATATGATTCATCTATTCAGGCGACCTTTGACCGAAAGAACGGGATGTTTTTTTATAAGGGTACCCCTCAAATATGGGTTTTAGGTGAAGATTCAAAAGAAATACAGCTTACTCTATATAAGCTGTTTACCATAATAGGATATGGTGATGTTATTGCTGCCATAACGAAGACGACCAATACAATAGATGCTTGCTTGACTTCAGACGCAGAGCCGAGGAACATTCTTTCTTTCCTAGGCTTGGATCACATTCTGTCAGATGATAAAATGCCACTATTTGCTACTGATAGGCTAGTGACAGAAGGCCATTGCAAAGCCGACTTTCTAAACAGCCTGCTTGCTCGGTTTAGTATATCGTTAAATGCTATTTGGAAAACATTGAGGGACCGTATAGGTCAGAATCTCTCCTTAAGCCTCAATGCATCTATATATCATTACGAGACAAAAGAGATACCCGCGCGCTTGACAGATCTTAAAGGATATTCTGTCACAAATGAACGCTTAGAGCGGTCTTTGCAAAGGATTTGTCCCTCAATCAAAGAACTCATTGAAACAACTAACGCAGGAATTGATTTCTTTGGGTACTGTGATATTTCTGTCAAGCCAAACACAGTAATAGACTACATAGTAGCTCTCATACTTGTTTGTTTTTGCTACTGCCAATCAGATGAAGAAAACGAACAATTATCACAGCACAGGACACGTTATCAAAGCAAGTTAACCGATTTGATTCGAGAACGATTTAATTACTCCCCTCCAAGTGATGGTAAGGAAACCATAATTGAAGAGATTCAACGATTGTTGATAGAACTACAAGTAGATGTTGAGGATGTTGGCTTGGATTCAGCAGTTTCAAAAGTTTCAAAAATCAACGATTTGCTGAATCTCCTGGGTTACAATGATGCCAATAGTTTGCTTCCTCATTCAAAAGGAAGGGAGATCTAAGGAGTAAAAAATGATTAGTTCAAACAATCCAAACCTTGCACGACCGGAAGTGTTATTTCAAGAGTTTGCACATCTTGATATTAATACGCACCGCTTTTCCGGAAGGAAGTCCTACGATGGTCAAATTGGTGGAGTGCCCCTCTTCTATAACAAGGATAAACAACAATTAGCAATTGATGCAACTGATAGTCATACACTCGTTGTTGGAGCTTCTGGAAGCAAAAAGACACGTTCTCTAGTGCTGCCAGCAATTAAAGTGCTCGGTTATGCCGGGGAAAGCATGATAATTAATGATCCAAAGGGTGAGCTGTTTAATCGTTCTGCAGGAGAGCTCCAGCAATTAGGCTACAATATTATTACTGTCAACTTGCGAAATCCGTCTGTTGGTCATGCATGGAATCCTCTGCAGATTCCTTATAGCTATTACAAGTCTGGCGACATGGATAAGGCTGCTGAATTTGCAAATGATATTGCAAACACTCTAATTCTTGGAGAGATTGCTTCCGATGATCCTTTCTGGGGGTATTCTGCATATGACTGTTGTTTAGGGCTCATTATGCTCCTTTTCAAACTATGTAAAGAAATGGATTACCCTGATAATGCAGTAAATATTTCAAATCTTTTGAGGCTCAGAAGGAAACTGTTCGAGAATGGGACAAATGCGAAAATGTCCTACTTGTGGAGATGGGCAAGCAAAGATGAATTGATTGCTGCCAGCTTAACTGGTAGCGTTATGACTGCTCAAGATACTATGCGAGGGATTCTTGCAACGCTAGATCAAAAGTTAAGAGCATTGGCAATACAACCGTCTTTGCTTGAGATGTTGGCTAATTCGAATTTTGACATTGAGGAGATTGGGCATAGTAAAACTGCGGTATTTCTTATCACCCCCGATGAAAAGACCACGTATTCCTCAATTGTGGCAATGTTTATTTCACAAAGCTATCAGCATTTGATCTATTCTGCGACACAAAGCGGAGGTCGATTACCCGTCCGGGTGAACTATGTTCTTGACGAATTTAGCAGTCTTCCTGCAATTGGAAGTGATTTCCCAAGTATGATTTCTGCAGCAAGATCAAGGAACATAAGATATCTTATATGCATACAATCGAAATCGCAGCTAATTAAACGGTATAAGGAAGAAGCCGCGACGATCATCTCCAATTGTACCAATTGGTTAGTACTTTTTACTAGAGAACTAGATCTCCTAAAAGAAGTTTCTGAACTCTGTGGTCAAAATAAGGATCGATCGCCTAATATTTCAGTTTACGATTTGCAACACTTGTCAAAAGAAAAAGACGAGGCGCTTTTGCTCGCAGGAAAAGCCAAGCCTTGTATCGTAAATCTATTAGATATTGACCGTTTTGGAGAACGGAGTTACAGGATACTTGACTTTTTTACCCCCGAAAGAGTGTCTAGATTCACTATTGATTTTACTGAATTGCCAGAAGATGCTAAAGCAATTGTCGAAAGAGATACCATCCCGCCTTCATTAAGGGGAGGCTTTAATCCTTTTAATGATCTAAGAACTGACAAGCTATCTTCTGCCACACCATCTACTAACAACAATGGTTCTTCGGATGAACAGTCAATAAATGTTGACGATTTGATTGCGAACATCGACAAGAGGATCGCTGAACTTGAAGAAGAAGAAAAGCAGAATGATCAACAGTGTGATTCCAAATTGAATCAACTAGTTGAAACAATAAAAGAACGAAGAGATGAGCTTAGTCATCCTAGTACTATTTCAAGCGAAGAATAAGGAGGATTGTTTCAATGGATAAAGAAATGATTATTTCAACTAATGATGAAAGAGGTACCATAATGGAAAGCGAATCAATCATTAACCTTCCGGTAAAGACAGCTAATGCTTTAGCTCAAACATATCTGGAGAACATTTCAAGTGAAGACCTGTACGAAGCGGAAGCTGCGTTACAGGATTTGTCTGCATTAGTTCAACGGATAATAAATCAAGAAATCAAATCGGGCGACGCTGATGATTGGCATAATTTTGCCGTTGATGTTGCGAGGAAGGACTTGTATGACCTTGCTTGTGATTTGATTGAGTGTGGCTTGACAATATACCCTAAAAACATTGATTTGTTAGCCGACTATCTTCAATATGGAACTTCATGCGGAAGAGCTGAAAAGTGTAAAACAATTTACAAGAGCTTGTCTAAAATCCCCATGATTCGTTGGGGCTGGCGAGGTTACAGTTTTTCTGTTAGTTATCTCACATATCTTTGGGAACGCAGCGATTCAGAGAAAGAGTTGGAAAAGCTTCAGGATGAAATGCTTTATTTGGCGTCTTGCTTTAGAAAGAACCTCCCATATGATGAGGAAAGCTATCGTTGCGAAGCAGATATATATAAACTGTTACACATGAAGAAAGAGGAAGAAGATGTCTTACGATTGGCTTTGAACAATCTTAAGATCGCGCCGAAGTGTGCTTTACGTCTTTCTGACCTTCTATTTGATCGTGGTGACTATGAAGAAGCATTGCTACAGATACAACGCGGCCTTCGTGATGCTATGCAAACTCAACGGTCTATCAATGAGGGGTATCTGTATTATCTCATGGGACTTACAAAGATGGCATTAGCGCAACAAGCAAACACCCCGATCACCGAAGAAACCGCTTATGAGATTTATGCTGATTTTGATATCTCTCTGCAACAAGAGCACCGATCGGCCTATGTGAACAACATGAAAACAAAAACGATTGTTTTAATGAGTAAAACAGGCGTACGTGTTCCGGATAGATTTGAAGAACTGTGTTATCTTGTTCAATAATATACAAATATGAATACAATAATTAAAGAATTAGAAATAAAGGTGGAGCAATTCTGTATAAACCCTGGTCCCTTATTCTTGGACGAGAATGAGAGCTTAATAGTTGATCTGTTAAAAGCGTCTTTTTTCGAATCAGACTATAATGTGCGTAACAGGATGCTTCAACTTTTAGGATTAGTGATGCTTGTATCTGAAACAGGGATTTCAGAATATGCGCATCGCCTTCATTCAATAGCTCAAGATGAATATACGAAAGGCAATCTTGATTTTGCAGAATACTTATTTAGAAGTGCCTGCAGCATTATCGATGATACCACCTACAAAAACAATTTGGCTTATGTTTTGCGTAGGAAAAGCAACGATTCGCTCAACATGCAGGAAGTAATATCACTTTTGCTCCCTGGAGTAGAAAAAAGAGATCCTTTCTGTCTTATCAACATGGGGTTAGTGTTTGCTCAATCCTTATCTTCACAAAAGGACTGGAAAACTGCTGACGAACTGTTTTCGCAATTGCCAGAAAACCTTAATGGGGCAGAATACTGGTGGGAACAACTAGGTGAAGAAAATGATCCGGAAGGATTCCTCGTTCACTTTTTTCTGCTTCGACATCATAAGATTAATGAAAGCGGCCTTGGATCTATTACAGATTTATCTAAGAAGCTAAATACCTTGATCAGTACTTTCCCTGATTGGATTCGTCACAATGATGCTTGCGATAATGATCCGGCGTAAACCTTTCTGGTAAATAGCTTTGGATAATTAAGCACTTTACAGAATCTATGAAGTGGAGATTTATATATCATCAACCGTATAATGGATATAGAAAGCCATGATGGTAATGAACCTTTCTGAGGAGGTGTCTCAAATGAATGACGATAAATACTGTTTTACGGTTTTGAACGAAAAAGGCGAAGAAATCGAATGTGAAGTTCTCTTTTCTTTTGATAGCAAAGAAACTGGAAAAAGCTATATCGCTTATACTGATCACTCGATTGACGATGAAGGAAATACTAGGGTGTTTGCTTCAATATATGATCCAAGCGATGATCAGCGAAGGCTATTCCCTATAACGACTGAGAAAGAATGGGCAAGAATCCAAATCGTTTTAGAAGAAATTCAAGCTGCAATTAATTGTTCGGAATAAGCTCATAAACTCGCTTTTGAAAGCGAAAAGGTAACAAGAATGCAACAGATGATTTCAAATAACAGAATGACCATCAAGGTTACTATTCCAATCAACAGGTGGTATTAGAAATGCTCGATAAAGACTTATTAATTGATATAACAAAGAGAATCTGGGAAAACAACGACCTTGATGCTGTTTGCTTTCTTCAGAACATAACGAACAGTGATGCTTTTTTCAAGTTTTATAAAGAGCACAAGGAGGCTGCTTTTGATAACTCTCTTTATTACAATAATGACCATAAAGGACGGGGTTATATCTACTATTACACACTAGAACCGATAGATAATGAAAGTGAAAGATATAGATATATATATGCCCCTCTCATAGATAATACAGATTATTTCGGATTTGTTGTTCCCGGATACGAGCAAATGGTGAAAGTGAATCGTTACAGTTTTCCACATGTAGATATTCATATGTTATCCGGATTAGTACTGAAGATCATTGGCGAAATAACAATCTTATTCCCTAAAGTAGTAACAGAACAGCATCGTACTACCGTAAAACCTGGTGATGCAGTTGAATATATAACCCTGGTTGATCAAAGATCCCATTGTGGTAGAGTCCTTGAAGTAGAGGGCGATTCGGTTTTTTTGGAGGAATATGAGGGATACGCTTTCTCCAATAAGGACTGTGATCTTCTGTTTCAAGATGATGGGTTTGGTCAGAAGCACTACATAGAATGTGTTCCGAAAGATGCTTGTCGAGTGATAGATAGCCATGATTATCGTGCAAAGTCAATTTGCTTTGCTTCAACTCTAAGAAAATTGTGGGTTGGGCCTGAGAAAAAGACATGTGATACATTCCGAGAATGGTTTCATGAAGGTGAAGACATCTTTCATGCTTTTTGTTCAAAAGTCCAATACATGAATAAGTTATTTTTCTTTCCTGCAATTAATGTGACCGAATGGAAAGAAGTGCCACCGAATGGTGCGACTCACACCACTAATTTTTCTAAT
>JAEEGI010008222.1_pt1 | contig 23112 bp, 10 predicted proteins | sample 8958751 | NCBI WGS metagenome assembly JAEEGI01 (sample SAMN16246545, study PRJNA631951) | gut metagenome | biome: gut microbiome; feature: rumen; material: KS-attached | host: Bos | place: Iran: Karaj | collected 2018-10 | reverse complement strand
CCCGATAAAGAGCTGGCACTGGCCGCTCGGGAGCTTTGCTACCGTGTGGCTTTCAAAAATCTTCTGATAGAGTGATTTTCCCATAATTGTGTCTCTTTTTTGCGCTCGTCCGGGCATTTACGCAAATGTCCGAACGGAGCCGTTTGATTGCGGCACAAATATAGAAAAAACGAAAATGCGCGTCTAGCCTTTCGTCACGAACCACGAACCCCAAAACAAAAACCCGCAGCCGATGGGTTGCGGGCTTTTCTCTCTCGTAAAATCGTTTTTCTTAGTACTGTTCCAGCTGGGTGTCGAACTTGTACTTGTCCTTGTAGTAGGCAAGCATTTCGCCGACGTTCTTGAAGCCTCCGTTGCGGGCGGCCTGGCGGATTTCGGGGTCGGAACGCAGCATCTTGCGGAGTTCGGCGTCGATATCCTTGAAGAAGAGGTCGTTGCTGGCCATCGCGACGTGGTTCTGGTTGTAGTCGAGGTGGTAGCGGCGTTCAAGCGTCTGGAAGAGTTCCGACTGGCAGGCGTTCTCGGGCGGCTTGCGGTTGGCAACCGGCAGGTAGCACTTCTCGATATAGGCTTGCTTCATCTCGACGATCATCTGGTCGATGGCGGGGATGTTGTGGTCGGAGTCGTGATTGGCAACTTCAACGGTGGGTTTTTGGACGGAGCCGCAGCCCATGAGGATTGTTGCGGCGATGGCGAGTGTTGCCAGGATGCTTAATTTCATTTTCAATACCTTTTTGACTTTTTAACCTTTCTATCAATCCCACATTCAAAGTTATTTAAAGTACGGGGAAAAAACGATAGTTGAATTGTAAAATAAACGCAATAAAAGGCCTGAAAACGTGTCAAAAATCTGTTATTTACTGTGTTTGTGATAGGGCTCACGGAGCGTAGCTTTTTAGGGGCGTGATGCCTATCACGGAGGGGTCGGTTTGAATATGTAGAACCACTTCATCGGGTCGATTACTTTGTACTTAACGCCGCCGATGGTCTTGTCTCCGTTCTTTGAAATTAGGCCTGTCACAATGTGCGCGTGAGGCCCTGTCGTGCGGCCCGTGACGCCGATTGTGGCGATGGGATCGCCGGGCATGACTTCTTGCCCGTCAAGGTAAAGCAGCTGGTCGCAGTGCATAAAGAGAATGACATCTTTCTCGCGGACAAGCGCAATGATAATGCCCCCGTTCTTGTCGCGGCTAGTCCACGCCTTTGCCGAGAAGGGGGCGAGGATGCGCGCGCCCTTCTTGCTGGCAAGGTCGATGCCGTGGTGAAGCCTTTGGTTCTGCGTGGCTTCCCTGTGATAAAATTCGGTCAGGTAGGCGATGCTGTCGGAGACGATGGATGTCCAGTACTTCCAGGCGGCACCGATGGAGTCCGCAGCTTCGCGCCCCAGGTTGTCGGGCCTGGAGAACTTGATGACCGTGCCTTCCGGCGGGATGTTGAAATTTTCGACGCGCCACGAGTTGGTGGGGTAGTTGTTTTCTTCGAGAGTCGTTTCAACGTACTGCTGCACCATCTTTTCTGTAGTGATGATGGCGTTGAAGCGGCCTATGGCGTAGCGCCCGATGCGTTGCAGGGTTTCCTTTCCGTCGAACGTGAATTCGAAAGACGGTGCGACGGATAGTGCGTTGCGTTCCTGTATTCGGTTGCGCTCGTTTGAAATGGACGCCGTGACCTTGGTGACCTTCGCAAACGGGAGCATGAACGCGAGCAGGAAGAACAGGGGGAACAGCATCAGGAAAATCTTGGGGATGCCGTCAATCGGGTTCTTCTTCAGGATTCCCATCTTGTGGAGGTTGCCCACGACATGCGTGTATGCTTCCGGGTCCTCCTTGAAGCGCTTTCCCTTGAATCCCTTGAGTTTGAAAGGACTTTTCTTTACGGCTTTCGCTACGCTTGGATGCTTCTTCTTGTCTGGCTTTTCCGGCACGTCCCAGAGGATAGTGCACTTCCCGACATTCTTTGCGTCGGCGAGGTAACTCGATGCTGTTGCCGCACTGTTTGCAGATAAAATAAGCAGTCGGCTTATAGTGAGAACTCTGTCGCAGCCGCCGTTGATTTCGTCTGTGGGAAGGACCGCGATGATGTGCGGAATCTTCTGCTTAATTTGTTCTATATTGTGGAAGAAATTCCTGAACGAATTCTCGTCTTCGGGAACGTGGCCGATTTTTGGCGTGATGTGGCCGCATCCTTCGTCTACCTGCGTAAGCGCGTCGATTCCTTTTTCCCCAATCGGCTTTGCGAAAAGGTCGTCCGTAGAAACTGGGGCGGATCCGTGATATTTGCACGAAAGGTCGACAACTAAAAAACGCGCGCCAGCGTTAAGCGCTAGCGCGAATTTCTGCAAGGCTTCGAAATCGATCTCTTTTTCGCCCGGATAGGCGACCAGAGTCAATCCGCCTTGATTATACAGGTAGTCTAGGACTTTCCTTTGCATAAATTAGGCTTTTGCGGAGCCCTTGGGGTAGGTGACGCCGGAAGGCGGGGCCTTCACGAAGTTGTCCACCTGCATGTAGAGGTCTTCGGGGGAAGCAGTCGGGTTGAAGTAGATTTCCTGGTTACGGTTCATGCTGCGGCCCTTGAGCGGTTCCTGGCGGCGCGGGCGAGAAACGACGCCCAGCGGGAGCACTTCGAGCAGCGGGAGCAGGCCGAAATAGCGGAACAGGCTGAAATTCTTCTGCCAAGTCTGGCGTTCGGCCAGGATGGCGAATGTGCCTTCGAAGATTGTCCTGGACTGGAGCAGTTCATCGGAGGTCATGGTGACCAGTTCGTGGTTGGTGGGGAAGTTGTTTACGAAGTTGACGAGGTCGCCCTTGAGGTAGTTGGCGTCGCACAGAAATACGAATTTCATTGTGTGTCCTTGTTTTTTTGAATGTATGAGTGCAAAATAAATCTTTCTGGAGCGTTTGTCAGCATTTTGGGACGCGCCGAAGCCCCGCTTTGGCCGAAAAAGTAACGTTTTTACAATTTTTTTACAAAAAAATCGTGATCGCGTATCTTCGTGAACCGTCGTACACGGGCGTGAGTTCTTGCACTTGAAATGAATTTTGCTTGTAAGTCGTTGATACTCAACAACTTACGTATTCTGCAAAGATGCTTTTTTTACAAAAGGTGTCTTTTTTTTGCTAAAAACGAAACATATTTTACAATTTCCTTTCCAAAAACATTATATTTGGTGATTGTTATCACGTAACGTGTCGAGCGGTTCGTTTGAGAATTCCTATCGGGTCGATAGCGTAAAATGATGAACCAATTGAAATTATGTGTTTTAATGGGAGAACGTAAATGAATCGAATGAAGTCTATGGCCGCGTTGCTTGCCTCCGCTGGCGTCTTGGCATCTTTTGTTATTGCTCAAGATGGAAAAGGTGGCGCTGCTGCAGTTGAAAATAATGCTCCTTCCGTGAACGGCATTCCTGGCGAATCCATTCAGGAGGGCGGAAAGTTTGCTACGATCAAGTTGGATAAATATGTATCTGACGACATGGACAAGCCCGAACAGATCAAGTGGGCTGTCTCTGGAAACAAGAAACTCAAGGTTTCTATTAAGGACAGAGTCGTAACAATCGAAACACCGGACAAGTACTGGAACGGCTCGGAAGACCTGACTTTCGCCGCGACTGACACCAAGGGTGCGGTCGGCTCCGAAACGGTGAACTTCACTGTCGAGTCCGTGAACAATCCGCCTACGGTCTCGCAGATTGCAGACCAGACCGTGGACGAAGGAAAGCAGTTCTCAAAGATTAACCTCGATAACTTTGTCGCCGACCCCGACCACCCGAAGGACCAGATTCTTTGGGAATTTGACATCCAACCGGTGGGCAAGGATCAAGCCGATGGAGACCTCAATGTCGAAATCGATCCGAAGCGTGTCGCCACGATTGTGATTCCCGACCCGCATTGGTATGGTACGGCAAAGATCAAGTTTACCGCGACTGACGGCGAATACGCAAGCGACTCCAAGACCGCTACGTTCACCGTGAAGCCGATTAACGACCCGCCCGTCTTGCAGAAGATTCCGAGCCAGACGATCGAAGAGAAAAACGAATTCGAATCTATCTCCCTGTCCGATTTCGTTAGCGACGTAGACGACGACGTCTCCAAGCTCAAGTGGTCTATCAGCGGCAACAAGGACCTCAAGTTCGACATTGACAAGTACGGTACCGCGAACATCAAGATTCCGAACGAATTCTGGAACGGCTCCGAACAGATTACGTTCACCGTGACCGACCCTGCCGGTGCGTCTGCCAAGACGACGGCGACCTTCACGGTCAAGTCCGTGAACGACGCTCCCGAGTTCATCAAGGACGTTCCCGACCAGACAATCGACGAAAAGCAGGACTTCAAGCCGGTTCAACTGGACCAGCTGGTCAAGGATCCGGACCATGCTTTCGAACAACTTAAATGGACAATTTCTGGCAACAAGGACCTGAAGGTTGCCCTGAACGGCAAGACCGCTACTATCGGTGTTCCGAGCAAGCTCTGGAACGGCTCCGAGACGCTTAAGTTCAAGGTTTGCGACCCGGCCGGTGCCTGCGCTGAATCCGAAGCTCCGTTCACAGTGAACTCCGTGAACGACAAGCCGGAATTCGTGAAGGCCATCCCGAACCAGAACATCGACGAAAAGAAGCAGTTTGCAAAAATCAAGCTTGACGAATACGTGAAGGATGCCGACCACAAGCATTCCGAACTCTCCTGGGATGCCGACGTGAAGCACCAGGGCAAGATGCCGGAATCCGGCACGCTCAATGTGAGCATCGACGAAAGCCGCGTTGCTACCGTTGAAATTCCGGACACCTACTGGAATGGCGCTGCTGTTGTTATGTTCACCTGCACTGACCCGGAAGGCGCTGCTGTTAAGCAGGAAGTCACCTTCACGGTGAAGTCCATCAACGATATCCCGGTGTTCAAGAAGATTCCGGACCAGGCCATCGAAGAAAAGAGCGAATTCTCTTCTATTATTCTTGACGAATACGTGAACGATGCCGACCACGACCTCTCCAAGCTGAAGTTCGATGTCTCCGGCAACAAGGACATTAAGGTCAACGTGAACCAGAAGACCCGCGAAGTGACGTTCACGACTCCGAGCGAACTCTGGAACGGCGCTGAAACGGTGACGATTACTGCAACCGACCCGGAAGGCGGCAAGGCTTCCTCTGCATTCAAGCTCTCCGTGAAGTCCATCAACGACCCGCCGGTCATGAAGGATATTCCGGAACAGTCCATCAAGGAAAAGGGCCAGTTCAAGCCCGTCGAACTCGACAAGTATGTTGATGACCTCGACCACGGTAAGGACAAACTCAAGTGGACGATTACTGGCCAGCGTGAACTGAAGGTTTCTATCGACGCCAACCGCATCATGAAGGTGACCCCGCCGAGCCCGCAGTGGAACGGCTCCGAAACGCTCGTTATCAAGGTGACCGACCCGGATGGTGCAACGGACGAACGCTCTGTGGCCTTCTCCGTTGAATCCGTGAACGACGTTCCGGAATTCCTGAAGCAGGTGGCCGCACAGACCATCAAGGAAAAGGAACAGTTCCAGGTCATCAAGCTTGGTGAAATGGTGAAGGACGCCGACAACAAGCTGAGCGACCTCAACTTCGCCGTCAGCGTGCATCCGGCTCCGAGCGGAAAGAACAAGGGTGGCGACCTCACTGTCGAAATCGACGCTCAGCATGTTGCCAAGATTGTTATTCCGAACAAGCTCTGGAACGGTGCCAACGAAATTTCGTTCACCGTGACCGACCCGGAAGGCGCCAAGGCTACGTCCAAGGCCCTGTTCACCGTGACATCCGTGAACGATGTGCCGGTTCTTAAGAAGATTCCGGACCAGATGATTAGTGAAAAGATGCAGTTCACCGATATCAAGCTCGCTGAACTCGTCTCCGATCCCGACCACAGCATCTCCCAGTTGAAGTGGACGATTTCTGGTAACAAGGACTTGAAGGTCGACATCAACAAGGATGGTGTTGCCAGCGTCAAGATTCCGAGCCAGATGTGGAACGGTTCCGAAAAGATTTCCTTCGTCGTGACCGACCCGGAAGGCGCTTCTGCCAAGTCTGAAGCCGTGTTCACCGTGAAGTCCATCAACGACCCGCCGATCATGAAGGACATCCCGAGCCAGAAGATCAAGGAAAAGGAACAGTTCAAGACGATCGCCCTGGACGACTTCGTCAGCGACCTCGACCACGACAAGGCTCAGCTCAAGTGGACCTTCAGCGGCCAGAAGGACCTGAAGATTTCCATGGACGCAAAGCACGTTGTTACGATTGCTACTCCGAACAAGTTCTGGCACGGCACCGAGACGGTGAAGTTCACCGTGACCGACCCGGAAGGTGCTACCGACAGCCGCTCTGTGACCTTCACTGCTGAATCCGTGAACGACCTCCCGGTCTTCACCAAGCCCATCAAGGACCAGAGCATTCAGGAAAAGCGCGAATTTGCTATCATCAACCTGGGCGACATCGTGACTGACCCGGATCACAAGCCGGAACAGCTCTCCTGGACGTTCAAGGTTGACGGTGCCAAGGGTGCCCCGAAGGGTTACACTCCGAAGCTCACCGTCAAGGTGGACGACAAGCGCATGGCCCGCATTGTTATTCCGGACAAGTACTGGAACGGCTCTGAACAGATTACGTTCACCGTTGTTGACCCGGATGGCGGCAAGGCCAGCTGCGTTGCCACGTTCACTGTGACATCCGTGAACGATGCTCCGACCATCGGCAAGATCAACGACCAGGCTGTCGAAGAAAAGCAGGAATTTGCTCCGATCGACCTTGCTGCAATCATCAAGGATCCGGATCACTCCTACGACAAGTTGAAGATTGAAGTGACTGGCAACAAGGAACTGAAGGTCGACATCAGCAAGGAAGGCAAGGCGACTGTCAAGGCTCCGAACAAGATGTGGAACGGTTCCGAGAAGCTCACGTTCACCGTGACCGACCCGGAAGGCGCCAAGGCCTCTACGTTTGCAACCTTCTCCGTGAAGTCCATCAACGACCCGCCGGTCATGAAGGAAATTGCTAGCCAGACCATCAAGGAAAAGGGCCAGTTCAAGCCCATCGAGCTCGACAACTTTGTCGACGACCTCGATCACCCGAAGAACAAGCTCAAGTGGAAGATCGAAGGTGCCAAGGAACTCAAGGTTGCCATGGATGCTAGCCACAAGGTGACTGTGACCCAGCCGAACCAGTTCTGGCACGGTTCCGAAAAGATCAAGTTCACCGTGACTGACCCGGAAGGCGCTTCCGACAGCAAGACTGTCACCTTCACGGTTGAATCTGTGAACGACGCTCCTGTGTTTGTCAAGGAACTTAAGGGCCAGTCCATCGACGAAAAGAGGCAGTTCCAGACCATCCGCCTGGATGACCTCATCAACGATCCGGACCATGCCAAGAACGATCTCAAGTGGTACTTCGACGTGAAGTCCGTCAAGGCCGCTCCTGCCGCTCCGGCCAAGAAGGGTGGCAAGAACGAACCGGCCGCTGCTCCGGCTACGACCAACGGACTCTCTGTGAAGGTTGACGCCCAGCATGTCGCTACCATCGTTATCCCGAACAAGTATTGGAATGGCGCCGCGGACATCACGTTCACGGCCAAGGACCCGGAAGGCGCTGCAGTTTCCAAGACGGCTCGCTTCGAAGTTCGCTCCATCAACGACCCGCCGAAGATTTCTGATAAGGCTCCGAAGGGTGAAACCATCCGTGAAAACGGCCGCTTCACGACTATCGACCTTTCCAACCTCGCTACCGACCCGGATCACCCGGCTTCGAGCCTCAAGTGGACCTTCACCGGCAACAAGTTCCTGAAGGTGAACCACCGCAAGGACAACACGGTTGAAGTGGCCCTCCCGGATCCGCAGTGGAACGGCAAGGAAATGATCACCTTCACCGTGACCGACCCGGAAGGCGCTTCTGCTAACCACAAGATGACCTTCGAAGTCACGCGCGTCAACGACGCCCCGAACTTCGTCAAGAGAATTCCGGACCAGAAGATCAAGGAAGGCAACAAGTTCAAGCCTATCCAGCTCGACGAATTCGTGAAGGACCCGGATAACAAGCCGAACGAACTCAAGTGGAAGGTTTCTGGCTCCCAGAAGCTCAAGGCTGAAATTTCTGGCGGCCGCGTGCTCACGGTCTCCGCTCCGGATCCGCACTTCTGGTGCGCTCCTGAAATGCTCGTGATCGAAGCTACCGACCCGGAAGGTGCTTCTACCTCCGCTACGGTGACCTTCGAAATCACCTCCGTGAACGATGCTCCGGTTCTTAAGGATATCCCGAACCAGAAGATCAGGGAGAAGGGCGAATTCAAGGAAATCGACCTGAACAAGTTTGTCCACGACCCGGATCACCAGAACCACGAACTCAAGTGGAGCGTGAAGGTGACCAAGGTCGGCGCTCCCGAGAAGAAGCCTGCTCCGAAGAAGCCCGCTCCGAAGAAGCCGGCCAAGAAGGGTGCTAAGGCTGACGAAAAGACTGAAGCAAAGGAAGAAGCAGCTCCGGAACCGAAGCATGACGACCTCGAAGTCGAAATCGACAGCAGGAACATCGCTCATGTCAAGCTCCCGTCCAAGTTCTGGAACGGCGAACGCAACGTCATCTTCACGGTCGAAGACCCTGAAGGTGCCAAGGCTAGCAAGACTGTCAACTTCCTCGTGGAATCTGTGAACGACGCTCCTGAAATGAAGGTCATCAAGACTCAGACCATCAACGAAAAGGAAAAGTTCAAGCCGATCGACCTGAACGGCATCGCCAGCGACCCGGATCATCCGGTCAAGAGCCTCAAGTTCGAAGTCAACGCTACTCGCCAGCTCAAGGCTTCTATCGACAAGCTGAACCAGTTGTGGGTGGCTACTCCGGACAAGTTCTGGAGCGGTTCCGAAAAGATTACGCTTACTGTCCGTGACCCGGAAGGCGCCAAGGCGACCCAGCAGATTCTCTTCGAAGTCCTGCCGCTCAACGACCCGCCGATCGTGAAGTCGATTCCTGGCCAGAGAGTCAAGGAAAAGGAAAAGTTCGAACCGATCGACCTTTCCAAGGCTGCTACCGACCCGGACAACAAGCCGAACGAACTCAAGTGGAGTGTTACCGGCAACAAGGATTTGAAGGTGGACATCAGGGGTACCCGCGCTATGGTGCTGACCCCGACCCCGAACTGGAACGGCAAGGAAACCCTGACCTTCACGGTTAAGGATCCGTCCGGTGCCAGCGCATCTACCAATGCGACCTTCGAAGTGATTGCCGTGAACGATCCTCCGATGATGAAGCCGATCCAGCCGTTCATTATCGAAGAAAAGAAGACCTTCGCTCCGGTCGACTTCTCGAAGCTCGTTACCGATCCGGATAACGCTCCTGAAGAACTGACCTGGTCTCTCGATGATGCAAGGCCGATGCCGATCAAGACGAAGAAGGGCATTACCATGAAGATGGGCCGTCCCTCTGTGAAGCACGAAATCAACTTCAACATCGACGAAAAGGGTACTCTCACTGCTGAAATCCCGAACAAGTACTGGAACGGTACCGAAGTCGTCACGGTCAACGTGTTCGACCCGGCCGGCGCCAAGGCCTCCATCGATGTCAAGTTCGTTGTCAAGCCGGTGAACGATCCTCCGACCGTCAAGGAAATTCCTGGCCAGGAAACGCTCGAAGGCAAGGGCTTCAAGCCCATCAAGCTCGACGAGTTCGTGACCGACCCGGATAACAAGGTCCATGAAATTCGCTGGAAGGTCTCCGGTGCCAAGAACCTCGACGTGATGATTTCTGGCGGCCGCGAAGCCGTAATCAGGCCGAAGAAGCAGGATTGGTTCGGCGAAGAAACGCTCGTGTTCACTGCCACCGACCCGGCTGGCGCAAGCGACAAGACCGTTGCCAAGTTCGTCGTCAAGCACGTGAACTCCGCTCCTGTCATGCGCGACATTCCTGACTTCACCATCAAGGAAGACGACCGTCAGGGCGTTATCGCGGTCATCAAGCTCGACCAGTATGCCCGCGACAAGGACAACCGCTTCGAAGAACTCAAGTGGACCTTCACTGGCAACAAGTACCTGCAGGTGAAGCACGACAAGTTCAAGAAGACCGTGACCATTTCTCAGCCGCACGAGAACTGGAATGGCAAGCCGGAACGCATCACCTTCACGGTGACCGACCCGGAAGGCGCCAAGGCTAGCAGGGCTGCTCTGTTTACGGTGATTGCCGTGAACGACCCGCCGGTTGCTGTCCCGCACACCTACATGACCCAGGAAGGCGAAGAACTCTCTGTTCCGGCTTCTGAAGGCCTGATGTCCGGTGTCAACGATCCGGATGGCGAAAAGCCGGTTGCCGTGGCTGTCGTCCAGAAGCCGCGCAACGGTAAGATCTCTCTGAACGAGAAGGATGGTTCCTTCACCTACATGCCGAATAAGGGCTTCAGCGGCCTTGACGAATTCACGTTCAAGGTTCGTGACCCGGGTGGTGCGTTCTCCAAGATTGAAACTGCCGAAGTCAACGTCAGCTTCAAGATGAAGGACCTCCGCGGCGGCGAAAAGAAGAAGGAAGCTCCGAAGGCTGAAGAACCGGCCAAGGACAAGGACGACGAAAACGCCGACCAGCCCAAGAAGAAAAAGAGAAAGAAAAGATCCTAATCTTCGATAAAGCTATCGAAAAAGCCTTGCAGACAGAAAGTCTGCGAGGCTTTTTTTATAAGAACACTTGTGGCGAGACCGCATGTCCGTAGCCAAAAAAAGAAGCCCGGTGTAATTGCCGGGCTCCGTGTTTTCAATTTTTAGAAGCTTACTTCTTTTTCTTCTTGGTCTCGAGCCATTCGTCGAAGGTGATGCTCCTGTCGAGCACTCCGTTCGGCGTGAGTTCCAGGACGCGGTTCGCGACGGTCTGCACGAATTCGTGGTCCTGCGAGCAGAAGATGATGGGGCCCTGGAAGGCGGTGAGGCCGTTGTTGAGGGCGGTAATCGCTTCCAAGTCGAGGTGGGCGGTCGGTTCGTCGAGCAAGAGGCAGTTCGCGTTGCTGAGCATCATGCGGCTGAGCATGCAACGCACCTTCTCGCCACCGCTGAGCACGTTCGCGCTCTTGAGCGCTTCTTCGCCGGTGAAGAGCATGCGGCCGAGGAACCCGCGGATGAACGTTTCGTCCTGTTCCTTGCTGTACTGGCGCAGCCAATCCACGAGGGATAGGTCCGTTCCGAAGTAGGCGTCGTTGTTCTTGGGGAAGTAGCTGTAGCTGATGGTGTTGCCCCACTTGAGCACGCCTTCCGGGCACTTGGTCTCTTCGGCGATGAGCTGGAAGAAGGCCGTCTTGAGCGTGTCGTATTCGCCGACGAGTGCAACCTTGTCGCCGCTATTCAGGCTGAAGTTCAGGCCCTTGCAGACGATTCCGTCGCCGCCGTCGATGTCGGCGTTCTTGACTTCGAGCACGATCTTGCCCGGTTCGCGGTCCATCTTGAAGTTGACCCACGGGAACTTACGGCTAGAGGCCGGCATTTCTTCGACAGTCATCTTGTCCAAAAGCTTCTTACGGCTAGTGGCCTGCTTGGCCTTTGCGGCGTTAGAAGCAAAGCGACGGATGAACGCCTTCAATTCTTCAATTTTTTCTTCGGCGCGGCGGTTCTGGTCCTTGCGCTGCTTCTGGGCGAGCTGGCTTGCTGCATACCAGAATTCGTAGTTTCCACCGTAAATGTTGATCTTGCCGTAGTCGATATCGCAAGTGTGGGTGCAGACTGCGTTCAAGAAGTGACGGTCATGGCTCACCACAATCACGATGTTTTCGAAACGTTCGAGGTAGTCTTCGAGCCAGCCGACGGTTTCCAGATCCAAGTGGTTCGTCGGTTCGTCGAGCAAAAGGATGTCGGGGTTGCCGAAGAGGGCCTGGGCGAGGAGAACGCGGATTTTCTGGCCGCCGTCGAGGTCCGCCATGAGGCTGTAGTGGAATTCTTCGGGGATGCCGAGGCCCTTGAGGAGCACCGCGGCGTTCGAGTCGGCTTCGTAACCGCCGATTTCGCCAAAACGGGTCTCGATTTCCATGGCCTGCATGCCCTGTTCTTCAGTCATTTCGGGCAGCGCGTAGAGTTCGTCGCGCTTCTTGCCGAGTTCGTAGAGCTCGGGGAAACCCATCATGACGGTTTCGAGAACGGTGTTCTGTTCGTAGGCGAAGTGGTCCTGCTTCAGGACGGCGATGCGTTCGCCCGGGTCCTTGGTGACCTCGCCGGTGTTGGGCTCGAGTTCGCCAGAAAGGATCTTGAGGAATGTTGACTTGCCGGCGCCGTTCGCGCCGATGACTCCGTAGCAGTTGCCGCGCTTGAAGGAGAGGTTCACTTCCTTGAAGAGGACGCGGCTACCGTATTGAAGACTGACATTAGAGACGTTGAGCATTTAGTTAATTGATGATTGATGATGGATGATTGATGATTAATTGTTGTTAGGAAGATTTTTTGATGTTTTGATTATTTTCGTAATAATCTTGATAATAGATTCATTTTCCTCGTAGATTTCTTTGAATAGGTTTTCTTTAAGGAATGATGTTTCCTTAAGTAATTAAAGATAAAGATGGATAATTTGGATGGCGAAGGCTTTTGTTTTTTCGGCAATTAAATTGTCTTTCTTCATAAAGCTTTTCCACCAGAATACAAATTATCCATTATCATTTATCCATTATCAATTGTTATTCGCTTTCTCCAGTTCGCGGGCGTTGATGATGAGCATCTGCAAGCGGTTCTCGATGTTTGCAAAACTCGTATCCGGGTCGTAGTCGAGGCTCAGGATTTGCACGTGCGGGCAACGCTCCTTCACGGCCTTGGTGAGACCGCGGCCACTGATATGGTTCGCAAGGCAGGCGAACGGCTGCAAGATGACGTAGCTGTTCACGCCGTGCTTCGAGTTGTAGAGAATCTCGCCCGGGATGAGCCATCCTTCGCCCGTGTTGTAGGTCGGGTCGATGATGTCCCTGACGTAGTTCCTCAGCTCGTAGCAGTCGGCATGGTGCTCGTAGAGCTTGAATGCCTTCATCACTTCTTGCACGCAGTTGTATGCGTAGGTGTAGACCTTTGCCGTGATGCCACCTTCGACGCGGTCCATGATGGGGTTCGCGGAGAACCCGCGGGTCACCTTTTCGGCGCGAACGACTTCGTCGACGCGGAAGAAGTCGAGCATTCCCGGCAGGTAGACTTCCATGCCGTTGTCCATCAGGTACTTTTCCACGAAGCCGTTGGCGCTCGGGTGGTAGTTCATGAGGATTTCGCCGAGCACGGCCACGCGCGGCTTGCGGATGCCCTTCTTGCGGTCTTCGGTAATTTCGACCGAGTTGAAGGCTTCCACGGCAGCGGCAAACATGTCGAGGACCTTCTTGGGCAGGCGGAGTTCGCTCTTCTTGAGCTGGCCGGCCATGCTCATGATGAGCGGCATCCAGTGGTCATAGACCTTCTGCGTATCGCCCTTGTTCACTTCGTAGGGCAGGACAGCGCGGTACATCGTCTCGATGGCGTCCATGAGGACGATGCCCCACAGCATGTGCAGGCGGAAGTCGAGGCCGACGGTAAAGCCCGGGTGCATTCCCTTGTAGTCGGTACCCGTCGTGATGATGGTGACGTCCTTGAAGCCGGCTTCGTCGAGGGCCTTGCGGGCGAGCACCGGGTACTGTACGGCACGGCAGTTTTCGCAGTTCTTGGCAAGGCACATGGAGACTTCGGTCTGCTTGACTTCGGGGTGGTTCACGAGCCACTTGAGGCATTCGCCGATGTTCACCTGGCAGGGGAAGCAGATGTCGTTGTGGACGAACTTCTTGCCGAGCTCGATGGCTTCCTTGTCGGCCACGGGCAGGTTCTCGGCCATGAATCCCTTCGCCTTGATGTATTCGCCAGCAAGGACGGAGAATGCCGGGGAAAGGTTCGGCGTCAAGATGCGGCGGCGCTTCTTGTCTTCTTCGACGAACGGCGTGTGGTAAAGCGGTTCGTGGCTTTCGGGCTTGTCGGGCAGGTTGGCTGCGCGGCGGGCCTTCACGGTCTCGATGAAGCTCTTGATGCGGATTCCCACGGGGCCGCGGGCGTCGCCTTCGTCGAGCTTGAGCATGAGCATTTCCTTGTTGGAATCGCGGTGCATCATGCGCATCATTTCGTCGGTCAAGATGGAGTCATGGCCGCAACCGAAGCTCACAATCTGGGCAAGTTCGATGTTCGGGTCCTTGGAGGCGATCATCGTCGCGCCGATCATGCGCAGGTGGAAGGTATTCTTGATTTCGACACGGGTGTGGCTCGGCACATCCTGATCGTACACGCCGGGGAGCGATTCCGTGGTGAGCACGGGGATGCCCATCGCGGTGAAGTGGCTCGCGATGTTGTGGTTGATAAGCATGTCCGCATGGTACGGACGGCCAGCAATCACCACGGCAAAGCTGTTCTTTGCGCGCACATCGTCCAAGACCTTCTGGCCTTCTTCGAGGAGCGTCGTCTTGTAGCAGTTGAGCGCCTTCTCGCCTTCGTCTATGGCTTTGTTCAAAAGTTTCTTGTCGAGCTTCCAGTTTTCGTGGAACCATTCGATGGTCTGGCTGCGGCGGAGTTTGGCGTTGAACCAGTGGAAAATCGGCTGGTCCATCGGCACGCCGTAGTTCTTCTCGGGCTCGTCGGTGTTCTTGCACACGTTGGGGTAGGCCTGCACCACGGGGCACACGGAAGTGGCGGTAAACTTGGTGTGGTCGCTGGGGACTGCGACCATCATCGGGAAGAATATGCGGTCGACCTTCTTCTCGATAAGGCTGAGTACGTGGCCGTGCACGAGCTTGGCCGGGAAGCAGACGGTGTCGGAGGGCACGCTGTGGAGGCCTTCTTCGAACATCTTGTAGTCGCTCTGGCGGCTCACGACGACGGTGTAGCCGAGGCTCGTAAAGAACGCCTTCCAGAAGGGGAGGCTTGCCCAGAATTCCAGCACGCGCGGGATACCGATGGTCTTGCCCGTGTTTTCGACAAGCTTGGCCGGCGCGTAGTCTTTCACCAAGAGCTGGTTCGTGCGCTTGATCATGTCGGGCACGGAGAGCATCTTCTTGTTGATTTCGGCGATGAGCGCCTTCGTCTTCGGGTCGTTCGGGTCGGCGGTGACTTCGCCGCGTTCGCAACGGTTGCCCGTGACAAAACTCTGGCCGTCGCTGAACATGACGATGGTGCGGGAGCAATGGTTGGTGCAGTACTGGCAGAGCTGGCCCGGCTGGTTGTGCCAGCTGAAGGTCCTCATAGCGTCGAGGCCGATAAAGCTCGACTTGAGTTCCGGATTCTCCTTGCGGCGTTCTTCCATGAACTTGCGGGTGAGGAGCGCGATACCGATAGCGCCCATTTCGCCCGGACGTTCGGGACGGATGGGCTTGAGGCCCGTGTACTGCTCGAAGGCGCGGAGGACCGCGTTGTTCTTGAACGTACCGCCCTGCACCACGACCTTCTTGCCGAGGGTGTTCAGGTTACGGATACGGATGACCTTCGTAAAGACGTTGTTGATAATGGAGCGGCAGATACCCGCGATGATGTCTTCGGGCTGCTTGCCGTCGCGCTGTTCCGTGATGATGGAACTATTCATGAACACGGTGCAGCGGCTGCCGAGCTGCGAGGGGCTCTTGGCATTGAATGCGAGTTCGGCAATCTTTTCCATCGGGATGCCGAGGCTGCGGGCATACGTTTCGATGAACGAACCGCAACCCGAGGAGCAGGCCTCGTTCAGGATGATGCCGGTGACGACGCCGTCTTGCACGGAAATGGCCTTCATGTCTTGGCCGCCGATGTCGAGGATGAAGCTCACGTCGGGGCAGAGGCGCTGGGCGGCGTTCGCGTGCGCGACTGTTTCCACGGTATGGTAGTCGGCATGGACGGCCTTCGCAAAGAGCTGTTCGCCGTAACCGGTGGTGCCCACGCCCAAAATATTGAGCTTGCAGCCGTACTCTTCGTAGCGGTCGGCAAGTTCGTTCATGGCGCGCTTCAAGACGGCGAGCGGTTCGCCGTCGTTGCTCGCGTAGAACCCGTCGACCACGTTGTCCTGCTCGTCCAAAAGCACGAACTTGGTGGTGGTGGAACCGGCATCGATGCCCAGGTACACGTTGAGCGTGGAGCCGGAGGCAGGCTGCGGGTAGTGGTTGTCGGCCATCTTGTGTTCTTCGAGGAACATCTTGTATTCGGTGTCGTTCTTGAAGAACAGGTCGGCGGCCGCCTTGGCCTTGTTCTCGGCCTGACGGATTTCGTTGAAATGCACGAGGGCGTCGAGGGAGCCTTCCATGCGGTACTGGCATTCCTGATCGGCGAACATGGAGCCGAGAGAAAGGGCTGCACCCATGGCGACGAGCACTTCGGAGTGCTCCGGTACAATGGCCTGCTCGTCGGAGATGCCTAGGCGTTCCTTGAACGCGCGTACGAGGGTCGGGTTAAACGTAAGGGGGCCACCCTCGAAAATCACGGGCGGCTTGATTTCCATACCCTGGGCGAGACCACCGATGGTCTGCTTGGCGATGGCGTGGAAGCTCGAAAGGGCGATGTCTTCCTTGGCGACACCGTTGTTGAGCATGGGCTGGATGTCGGTCTTGGCGAACACGCCGCAACGGCCCGAAATCTCGTAGACCTTCTGGCCGCGCTTGGCAAAGCCCTCGAAGGCTTCGGTCTTGATGCGGAGGAGTTCGGCCACCTGGTCGATAAATGCACCGGTACCGCCTGCACACACGCCGTTCATGCGCATGTCAGAGGCAATGAGCTTGCCCGTGGTACGGTCCTTCTCGAAGAAGACCACCTTGGCGTCCTGGCCGCCCAGTTCGATAGCGACACGGGTGTCGGGGTATGTGGCACGGACCGCAAGGGCGTTCGCGACGACTTCTTGTACGAAGAACGCACGCGTGGCTTCGGCAAAGGGCTGGCCGCCGCTACCGCAGAAGGCTACCCTGAAATTCTTGCCTGGGAAAAGGCCGTGAGCTTCACGAAGCACCTCGTGAACCTTCTGGGCCTGCATGGCATTGTGACGCTGGTAAGTATAGTGTAAAAGCTTGGATGTCTCGGGATCGACGACCGCAATCTTCACGGTGGTGGACCCAACGTCCACGCCGACCCATAAATCATTCTTAGAAATGCTCATAGTGGGCGTAAAGATAGAAAAAATAGGCAGTTAACAGAATATTATAAGAAAGGAAAACCGATAAGAAGGGCGAAAACGGGGATAAGCGTTTTTTGCCTGGAACTATAGGGAAAGGGTAAAGGGTTAATAATCCATTACGCAGCGGACAGATAGTCCATAAACTTTGGGAGCACGAGCACTTCGATTCGTGTATTGTTGTTGTATAAGGACGCTCTTTCCATAGGAAGTTAACGAATCCTCATCATTTTTATATTCACCATGAACCCAATGATAAGCATCTTTTCCGAGATCTGTATAAAGGGAAATTTTTTCAGAATTGTACGGAATCTGAGTTTTAAGAATCCCCGCAGGCAAAAGAGAAAAGCCACGTTGATTATCTAGTCCCCATAAAGATGTTCCAAGGTAAGAGCCACCATCCAAAGTAACGCTTCCTTTTAGTACAGCGGCCCATTCTCCTAGATTCATTAAATGCCAACCATCGGGACAAAGCCCCTTATGAAAAGCATAATCAAAACTATTATAAAAACGTTCTAAATTATTTCCTGTTAAGTCAACCGTGTCCGGACATTCTACCGAACCCGTCGGAAAACTATCGCATACAGCAGGGAAATTCATCGCAGTCGCCCACGTATAAAGGCCTCCAAAACCGTTTTCACAATACCAAGGGTCATCATCATAGCAATATTTTGTAGAATCTGTTTGTTGAGTCCCTGCAGGAATCATTTTACCGAAATTTATGTTTTCAGCAAAAAAAGTCACGGAATCAACACCAAAACCAAACGGATAACGAATTGTTTTATAAACTTGACCATCGCGTGGGTCTGTAAATTCACCATAGCTATAATTATTCTTAGAAACAAATTGTTTACTCATGTCATAGTATTTACTGCTACTAGAGAGTTCAACAGAAGAACTCGAAGATTCAGGAATCCATAGACCATTTATACAAATACACCAACTATTTTCTTGCGTAACAAACGCTCTGACACCTTCTTTATCACTCGTACATTTTTTGTGAGATTTTGGAGTCCATTGACCATTAAGACAGAGATAGGATCTACCTTCCTCTGAAACATACATGGATAACCCTTCATCATCTTTTTCACAAGGTTCTCCCCAAAAAGAAAAACTGCTTGAAGAAATATTTTTTCCTTTCTTACTCGATGACGATTTTTTGTTGACACTGGAAGATGTGTCAGATGATTCTTTTTTATTGCTAGATGAAGATTTGCCGCTTGATGACGAAGCCCCCTTATCGCTACCGGTTTCTTCACTCGCATTTGAATCCTTGTTCGGAGAAGTGCCGCTATCACCGCCACAGGCGAAGAAGGCAAAAGACAATAGAATCAGGAAGATAAGGGAACGCATGTGGTAAATATAGATAAAAGGCACGAGGCTCCAGGCACGAGAATAGAGACTAGAGATTTGAGGCTAGTGAAAAAAATCACGCACTTCGTGCGTCAATAAAAGACGGCGAAGCCGTGATATTTCTCTCTAGTCTCTAGATCCTAGCCCCTAGATTCTCTGATGGAGATTGCTTCAGGGCTATTCGCCCTTCGCAATGACAACCAAGGCGAATGCCGTGCCAAAACGCTTGCGTTTCGGCATGGCTGAGCTGACGAGTCATGCGCCTGCGAATGACAAATCCACTTCCTACTGCCTACTGTCTACTTCCTACTTCCTCACTCCTCAAAGCGAGCTTGCGACCGACCTCATACCTCAAAGCGAAGCGACCTCATTGCTCCTTTCCTCCAAATGCACCGTCCGTTGCGGGAAGGGGATTGTGATGCCCGCAGCGTCGAAACGCTGTTTCACCTCGTCCGTGTATTTCCACGTGAGGTCGAAATAATCGGAATTGCGTACCCATGCCCTGAAGGTCACGTTCACGGAACTGTCTGCCAGCGCCGAAACAAAATATTGAGGGCAAGGGGTTTTCAGGAACAGCGGTTCGTTTTCTACTAGGTCCCGCATGATGGCCAGCGCCTTGTCCGTAGAATCTCCGTAATCGATGCCTACTGTAATTTCGATTCGCCGTGTCGCGTTGCGGCTGAAGTTCACGATGGGGCTACCCCACAGGGAACTGTTCGGAGCCGAGACGTAAAGACCATCCAGCGAAACAAGTGTCGTGCTGAACAGCCCGATTCCCTTGATTTTGCCCTTGATGGAACCACATTCGATATAATCGCCCGACTTGAACGGTCTGAGGAACATGAGCAACAGCCCAGATGCGATATTGGAAAGCGTATCTTTAAGTGCAAGGCCCACAGCAAGGCTCGCCGCACCCACCATAGCCACAAGCCCCGCCGTGTTCACTCCAATAATGTGGAGCACCAGCAAAAGCGTGATGACATAAATTGTGTAGGCGAAAAGAGAATACACCAAAGGGCTCGCAGCCGGATCCAACCGGTGCTTTTCGGCGCGTGCAATGAAAATCTTCAACAGTTTCAGCGATACTTTGGCCAAAACCAATACCAGGAGAACAAGCAGAAGGCGCTGTAGCAAGGATTGCGGCTCTAAAGCTTGTTGCAGTGGAGTGATAATCCAGTCTTTTACGATATCTTTATTGTTTTCCATGAAAAGAAATATAGGAAAAGGCGAGCCATTCCGCAGACAATTTTTATATTATAGCTGTGAGCAATGAGGTATGAGGTGAGAGGCTAGATACTAGAGACTGGAGGCTAGTGAAAAAGAATCACGCACTTCGTGCGTCAATAAAAGACGGCGAAGCCGTGATATTTCTCTCTAGCCCCTAGATCCTAGATTCTAACCCCTAACCACTTCCTACTGTCTACTTCCTACTCTTTATCCCTAACCACCAACCACTAACCACTAACCACTCCAACATGAACTATCTCGGACTTGATTATGGCGATTGCGAGGAACAAAGTGCCTAACCAATCGTTGTCTGTGAAAAATCCGGTGTTGTTATTTTTCGCCGGCATGCTTTTATTTTGTGCGGTATTTCTTTCGGCTTGTAGTGGAGAAAGTCCTTCTCCAGATACAGTTGACTTGCCTACTGAAGTTAAGGATCTGGACGAACTCAAAACCTTTGAGTGTAACGACGATTTTATCGATGAGAAAGTTTATGTCCTAGACATCGAAAAAAACTACGAGTGCGATGGAAAAAAGTGGTTTGAATTCGACGACCAGGCGAAACCAAAATCGTCTAGCAGAAAATCTGAAAAATCGAGTTCTTCGCGTGGCGATACATTGGCAAAATCTTCGAGTAGTTTGGAGAATGATTCCCGTGATACCAGTTCTTCCCTTCTCCCGCCTTGCAGAAACGACAAGGTGGATACCTGTATTTATGGTATCTTGACCGACAAACGTGATGGCCATAGTTATAAGACGGTGGTTATTGGAGACCAGGTTTGGATGGCGGAGAACTTGAATTACGATTCAGGCGATGAGTTGAGTTATTGTTTCTTTGCGAACGATTGCGAACGATATGGACGCCATTACGAATGGTCTGCTGCGGTAGATTCTATAAATACAGGTTATGGCAGTACCGAAGCGACGTGTCCTGTAAACAAGCCCGTCAAGGGGGTTTGTCCTGACGGATGGCATATACCGAGCAGGGCGGAATGGGAAACAATGTTAGACAATGTTGGTGGACGCAAAAGTGCTGGAATAAATTTGAGAAGTACAGAAGATTGGGCTAATCCGGCGAGTAACTTTATTGCAGGTTTGGACCTTTATGGCTTTTCGGTTCTTCGAGTACCGCAATTAAATACGACTAGATCAATTTTCTTGACTGGACATGGATTTGATCGCTTCGTACAAGCTGCTTTTTGGGGTATAGATAATCAATATTGTATGCATACGATTGGTTTTAACCCAAAAGAATCTGGTTATGAAAATGCTGGAGAATTTTATCGATCGGCTAATTCAATTCGTTGTCTTCGTGATGAACCTTATACAGGTTCGCTTGTTAGCGATGAAAAATCCACATCAACCCATAAGCCGCCATCCATTGAATACTATTTGAATAAAGATAAGACATATGGTGAATTTTCAGATAAACGAGATGGGAAAGTCTATAAGACCATTGAAATTGACGGACAGACCTGGATGGCCCAAAACCTAAATTACAAAACACCAGATGGAAGAAGTGTTTGTATTCAAGATGATGAAAAAATATGTGAGGTTTTTGGTCGACAGTATACTTGGTCAGTAGCTGTGGATTCTGCAGGAAACAATTTAAGTCATTACAAAAAAATCGACCATTTCCCGTGGCAAGGAATTTGTCCAGATGGATGGCATATCCCTAGTTACGATGAGTGGATGACGTTGTTTTTCTCTGTAGCCTCTGATACGACTCATTATTTCCGCGATATAATCATTCACGATGCCGCTCCAAATTTAATGTCAACTAAGATGTGGCTTGAAAAATCTACACATACGGATGAATTTGGTCTTTCAATCCTTCCTGAGTTTAATCGTCTCTACGCTTATTATCTATCAGCCGAAGGGGACTATAATAATTTTGACAAAGCCAGTTATACGTTAATTAAATTTGAAAGTACATGGCCGGATGGTAGTACGCTTGAATTAGAAGATATAATGTATTCAAATGACCATGAAGGCTTTCTCCGTTGTGTAAAGGATGGTAGCGCCATTCGGTTTCCTACGGAGTATGTCTTGGCTGATACTTGCAATGTGGGTGGGGTAGATAATTGCGATTATGGAACGCTTACAGATAAACGAGATGGAAATGTTTACAAGACAGTCAAGATTGGAGAACAGGAATGGATGGCCGAAAATTTGCGGTATGCCGACAGCATCAATACTCCGAGCTTGAAAGCAAGAACAATGTGCAAGGATAGCCTTGATGCCAATTGCGAAAAATATGGAAGGCTGTATTCTTGGTTTGCGACCATAGATTCTGCTCGCTATTATACATCAGAAGAAAATTCGATGTGTGGGTGCAAGTATGTTTGTAAATTGGAACGCAATCATCAAGGAATATGCCCTGATGGTTGGCGTCTTCCGAATATAATCGATTATGAAATTTTATTCAGATCAACTGCGAATGATGTTGCTTTGGCAAGTGACGGGGAATGGAGCGACCATGTGTTGCGCCCCGATTCTTTGGATGCGAATCTATACGGCTTTAGTCTTTTGCCGACATCATGGAAAAAAGACCCTCTAGAGGATGCGGCTACGGCTGGAATCTGGACAAGCTCGGTTAGCAGTGGCCAAAACGACTCGAATGCTCATTTTGTGTTTGTCAATTTCGCATATGATAACAAATATGCCTCTAGTAGTAAAGTACTCCGGAGTGAGTTCGACAACGCCAATTGTTATAGGTATAAAGCAATCCGCTGCATAAAGGAATAATCTGCTGTCGGGCAATTTCTATATTATAGCTGTGAGTATTGAGCAATGAGGTATGAGGTGAGAGGCTAGATACTAGAGACTGGAGGCTAGTGAAAAAGAATCACGCACTTCGTGCGTCAATAAAAGAGGGCGAAGCCGTGATATTTCTCTCTAGCCCCTAGATCCTAGATTCTAACCTCTAACCACTTCCTACTGTCTACTTCCTACTCTTTATCCCTAACCACCAACCACTAATCACTAACCACTAACCACTCCAACATGAACTATCTCGGACTTGATTATGGTGATGTAATGTAAACTAAAAACAAAATAATTCCTAAAAGGAGAAATTCATGAAAAAACTCTCACTCCTCATACCTCTATCCTCATTCCTTCTCTTCGGTTGCGACGAGACGACCAACGTCACCGAGACGACCGGCCCGACATCGGTCGCGAAGTTCAAGGACCTTGCCGAATGTACCGATGAAAACGAGGGCGACCTCGTGTACGTGAAGGATTCTGCGGCGGCGTACCTGTGCGCCGACGGCGTATGGAACGTATTGAGCGCCTCCACCGCGGATGGCTCCGACGGAAAGGGTGGTTCCGACGGTTCTGACGGTAAGAACGGCGAAAACGGAACGTCGTGCACGGCGACTGCGTTGAAGGACAAGTCGGGGTTCGAGCTGACTTGCGGTGGCAAGGTTGTCGGAACGATTACGAACGGT
>JAEEGI010008218.1_pt1 | contig 23120 bp, 20 predicted proteins | sample 8958751 | NCBI WGS metagenome assembly JAEEGI01 (sample SAMN16246545, study PRJNA631951) | gut metagenome | biome: gut microbiome; feature: rumen; material: KS-attached | host: Bos | place: Iran: Karaj | collected 2018-10 | reverse complement strand
AGAGAACTCAAAATTCACGGCATTTACAAGCACTTCAAAAATCGCTACTACATCGTCGAAGGCGTAGCCAAGCATTCCGAAACCGAAGACGAATACGTCATTTACCGAGCCCTTTACGAAGACAATACGGTTTGGCTCCGCGAAAAATCGATGTTTCTAAGCGAAGTCGATCACGAGAAATATCCGGACGTCAAGCAAAAATACCGTTTCGAATTTATCGACTTTGGCAAGTAAAAGAACTAATCTTTTTTTGAACAAAAAATCACTTCACGAAAAAAAATTTATATTATTTTCATGAAAAAGAGAACACTCATTGCCTTGCTTTTAACTGTCGTCAGTATTCTCATGATAACCTTCTTCGTGATGGACTGGCTTGTGTTTTACAAATGCGGCGCCGTCGAGCAATGTCTCGTGGAAAGCAGCAACTACCAGAATATTGCCAAGTTCGCGGTAACCGCCATCATGACGGTCATCGTATTTTTCATTGGCAAGCACTGTATTTGCAAGCGTGACCGAAATTTCTTGCAAGCGGGTTTCGCCATGGCTCTGTGCGCAGACTTCTGCCTGAAAATTCTGCACAACTATTCACATTTCCTAGATCACCGTAGCGATTACACGTTGCTCGGCATCTGCTTTTTCATGGTGGTGCAAGCGCTGTTCATCTACCGCCACACGCGTACGAGCGACACAGACAACAGTTCCCCGTGGATTCTTTGCATTCCTTTCGCCGTCATGTTCATCACGAACGCACTCCATTTGTTCCGCATTTTCGAGGGCCCGACCATCCCTATAATCGCGACTTACGCGGCATTCCTGTTCTGCTCGCTAGCTGTCGCCCTCCAGGTTCCGAAAAAAGGCTACTTCCCGGCAAAAAATGCAAGAAACATCAAGCGCGGCATGATTCTGTTCGTCTGCTGCGATGTGTGCGTTGGCATTTCTCTTGCAACGGGTGAAAATCACTCTGTTCAAGAAATTGTGGCGACCGTTGCCAATAACTTTGTGTGGTATTTCTACACGCCGGCCTTGATTTTGCTTGGACTCAGCGGATACAAGAGCAAACGCCAATCGTAACTATTTACCATACATTCCGGACAGTAATTTATTTATGCTAAACAAAAAATCCTCGGACTTTCCCGAGGATTTTTTACTTCATTTGGCCATATTTATTTCAACAATCTGCCCTTGAAGTCGTAAGAACGAAATTCACGTTTTGTTCCATTTTCGTCTCCGAACTCTACATACAGCTTTCCGTTTTTACGATAAACTTTACTGCTATATGTTGGGGTGGAAAGTTGCGGAATGCTTTGAAGTGCTGTCGTTGAGCCTTTTCCCGTTGTATCCTTCGCTGGAATTTCCTCATCGGGTTTGAGCAGACGCCACACCTGGTACCATGGCCAATCGTCATTCCAACTTTGCACGACGCGTTCGCCATCTGTCGTTGCGCGCAGATAGTGTCCGCTATTTTGCATTTTCATGCGAACTACATTGCCTTCGTAACCGGATTGCTTTTCCAACGCAATTTTTTGATGGGCCCCGCCATTCCACTTGTACAGTCCCGCAGAAACGCCTGCATCCGTCTTTTCATTCGGGATTTCCACCACGACGTCACCAAAGTTTATGCGGTAAGCGGAGCCCGAGAGGGGAGTAACCGTCGCGATAGCGTTATTGCCTTTGCAGTCTCCGAGCGCAAGCTTATCTTCAGACGTCTTGACCATGCAAGTTCCGAAGTTCATCGACATGATGCGAACTGTATCCGGCTTCGCAGGTTTTGCCTGCCAGACTCGCACCCAGTCCGCTTCGAAATATGCGGGCTTGTCCGCTGTGATTTCAATATCGTCACCCGCCCAGCCTCCAATGGCTAGGTTCACGATGATGTACTGTGCCGAAAGCTGCTTGATTTCGGTCGGTCGGTTGTAGCTCGCAAACTTCTTGTCGTCAAAGTAAAAACTGAGGGTCGATTCATCCCATTCCACCGCATATGTGTGGAAACCGGCTGAACGGTCCGTGTTGTCGTCCTTATGTCCACCGAAAGAAGCTTCGTGGTCCCACGCCGATCCGTGACTGTTGTACCAGCTCGGATCCGTGTAATGCAGGTAGTAATGGTGCTGTTTGCGCGATGCCGGAATTTCCAAAATGTCAATTTCGGGAGGCCAGCCGTCTTGGAGTGTCCAGAATGCAGGCCAGGTTCCTTTTTGCCACGGGGCTTTGAAGCGGCCTTCGATATAGCCGTACTTGACTTCAAATTTTCCCTTGGTATCAATAGCACCCGAAGTGTAGTCAACCGGAATTTCCTTGTTGTTGAACTTTGCCTTAGCCCTATCTCCCGTAGCTTTGGGGTGTTTTTTCTTTTCGCCCTTAAGCTTGAGCGTACCGTCGGAGACGATTACGTTTTCTTCGGCGCAATAGGCTCGATGGTTGTGCGTGGGGCCCCAATTATACGTCGGATTCCATTTTTTCTTGTCAAGACTCGTGCCGTCGAAGTTGTCTTCGAATACAAGTTCCCAACCGCTAAAATTAGACGGCGGATCGGCAAAAACACTCGCCGACAAGGCAAGTAAAGCTACAATAGATTGCTTCGCAAACCTCCCACGCTGACGCTCGGAGCAAGTGTGGCTCGCAATGATGTGATTCTTTTTCATATCCATTTCCAATCCTCACCTACAAAAAATGTAGGCACAATAAATATACCTACGGTATTAAATTTATCCAAGTTAAAAACTTATAAAAACATTCATAATCTCTTTTTATGATCGTAATACCTACGGCCTAAAACCTATAACCTACTCCTTCACGCAACGAACCGACAGACCGTCAATCTTTTTCACCGTATTGATGATAACGTTATCGTTGCTGCAATCCAAGCTCATCTGGAAAGCCAATGTATCCGCAGCACCGTCTTCGGCTTCTGTCGAAGACCACATGAGCGAACTGCATCCGTGAAACGAGAACCCGTCCTGGACCTTGCCGAAGAACCTCTTGCCGGCAGGTAACGCTGTAAAGCCGAAGTCATCCGTGCCGCTGCCCTCATTTTCCCAGCCGTTGACGGACTTGAGTTTGCCGGCACCTCTCCAAAGAATCGTGTTGACGGAGTCAGCACCGACCGCCGTCAAAAGCGCCGCCCAGTCTTCGTTCGTGGGCAAACGCCAGCCTTCGGGGCAAATCCTTTGCGCAACTTTCCACGTGTAAAGGCGTCCTGCCGATTCGCAGTTCTCGGGCTTGTCCCAGTAGCACCAGTCGTTCTTGACAGAGCTTGCAGCCCCTTCGATATCGAAGTAGTTCAGGTTCTCGGCCATCCATACCTGTCCACCGATAGTCGTCGTCTTATAGACGTTGCCATCGCGGGGGTCCGTCATCTCGCCGTAAGCAAAGGCGGGATTCATGTGCGATTCCTTGGAATCGTAGAAATGCCAAACGCCCACGCTGTCCGGGTCGTGACGAGAGGTGTCAACCGTAATGCCATCAGGGAAAAGGATGGTGATAATAGAATCTAGAGAAGCCGAATCAACGTTAGAAGGTTGTTCAAGGATTGATGGTTGCACGTCTTCGACTATACTTTCTCCTGGAATTTTATCCGAAATTTCGTCTGACGGAGTTTCCGAAACCAGCTTTGTCGAGGCCTGGGTCTTGTCGGTATTATTTACGATGTTCAAATCATTGCTAATACCATTAGGGGAACTGTCATCGCTACAAGCGGAGAACGTAGCAACCAGCATTGCCGATGCGGCGAAAAATTTCAACTTTGTGAACATATCCAACCTCTCATAAATCCTTTTACTGAATCTATGTTTTTTTATGCAAAAATGCAATAGAGAGGGGAGGCCTGGATCAGTTTTATCGGGCGTTCATCACGTGTTTACGCCATTTCCCGCTTTTCCATCGCCGCCAGAAAATAATCGGGGCCGTGCTATAGACCGCAACGACTGCAATCCAGGCGTAATGCGCTGGCAAGTGGAATATGTAAGCGACTACGTACAACGCTCCCGCTACGCACCAGTTCATGATGGCGCAAGCGAACATCACCCAGACTGTATCGCCAGCCCCGCGGAGCGCGCCCGCATAGATTACGAGCAGAACTTCCACAAAAATGTAGAATGTTGCAATGCGCAGCATGAAAATGCTCATTGGGCGAGCAGCTGCAAAAATAGCAAGTGCACCTTCGGTTGCGTCGGCCACATCGGGTTTAAAGATATCCGTCAAAAAGCCCGGCAGGAATATGAAGAAAATGCCCATCACCAGCGAATATCCCCAGCCGAGTTTGAGCCCGGAATAAGTCGAACGCGTCGCCGCCGCACCGTCTTTTGCGCCCACGTAGCGCCCTACTAGGCTTGTCGAGGCGACTTCAAGCCCCATCAGCGGCACATACGCCACCATGTCCCAGTTGAACATTATTGATGATGCCGTTGCTGCTTCGGGGCCTAGCGCATGGAACATCAGGATCAACATCTGGAACGCCGACATGTTCAAGAACATTTCCACGCCAGACGGGATTCCCTTCTGCAAAAGTTCCCGTGTCAAGGGCCAACTAAAGGCGAATGCAAAACGCGTGCGGAAACGTTTATGGCAACTCTTTCCAAAAAGTTTTATAAATAAGATAATGGTGGAAACGAGATTCCCAATGAGAGTTCCGTAAGCGGCTCCTGCAACTCCTAGCGCAGGGATTGGACCGCATCCATAAATTAGAATAAAGTTACAAACTATATTTACGACCATTCCGACAAACGCCGCCTTCATGACTATTTTCGTTTCTCCAATTCCACTAAAGAAACATGGAGCCGCGTTGCGAATAAGGTTTATAATGCCGCCGAACATTAAAATGTTGAAATATGTCTTTTGGTATTCCAGTTGGTCTGCGGGTAGATGCTCTAGTCCAAAGATGAAATGTCCAATTGGAATGGTCAAGTATAAAAGCGGCACGCTAATCAGTGATAAATACACGGATTGCATAAAAACGCGTGCGCAATCCCATTTCTTTTTCGCTCCGAGTCGCTGTGCGACCATTGCCGTCGTGTAGCTGATTGCTCCCGTAAAAAATGTCGTGAGCGCAAGCTGTACGGCACCTGCGCCAAGCGCCGCATTCATTTCGGCAGGTCCTAGCTTTGAAAGGAACAAACGGTCGATAAAAGTCATGAACGTGTCGAACGACATCGACAAAAGCATCGGAAGTGCCACTACAAGCACATCCTTTACGTCCCCGTTCTTTTTGAATTTTGACGGTTTATAGAATTTATTCAACAAAACATCGACCATAAGTGTGCCAAAAATAGAAAAATAAAGAACAAGCCACCCTTTTATGGTGGCCTGTGCTTGTATGGTTTGCAGAAATGTGAGGCTTTATTTCCCTTGAACTTTCTTTGCTCTCACGAAGAGGAATGTGCCAAATGCGATAAGGAAAATCGCAGCGAAGATGCTCACCTTGATGCAGGCGTGGAACGGTTTAGAGCGGTATTCCATGCGGACTTCGGATTTGCCCTTCGGAATTTCGACAGCGCGGAGGTCGCCGAAAGCCTTATAGACTTTGGCTTCCTTGCCGTTGACGGTTGCTTTCCAGTAGGGGTGGTAGTTGCCTGCGACAACCATGAAGCCTGCGCGGTCGCTTTCGACCTGGAACACTTGCGTGTCCATCTTGGGGCTTGCGACAAGTTTAGCCTTGCCTTGTGCGACTCCGCCTTCGCCCTTGTTTTGTGGTTCTTCGGAGAGGATGACTTTTTCGCGGTAGGCAAATCCGTTCTTGAGCGCGTCAATAGCCTTGGAATCTTCCATCGTGGTGGATTCGCCGTAGATATACGCTTCGCCCATGGCGGTCGGAATCGGCATGTAGGTGGTGCCGCGTTGCGAGTCGAATATGATGGCGCCGATGTTCATCAAGTCGAGGAACGGGTGGGCTGCTTCCGGGCTGTTGATGTTCAGCATGTAGTTGGAATTACCTTGTCCACCACGGAATTCACGGTAACTGGCGAGTTCGTTGTCGTGGAAGCCGTCGGCGTTACGCAAGTGGTACTGGGGGAAAATGTTCCCGCTGAGGGCTTTGCTGCGTGAAAGCGAAAGTACGCGCGGCGTGTTGATGGAGTCTGCTTTGTAAGGGGCCTTGATTGCGGCGACAACTCCGTTTTTCGGCTGCAAGTATTCGCTCGCGGCAACGTTTTGGATAAACGCCCCGTTGATGGTCATGAGTTCAATGCCGGCGATAAGCGCGAGGATGCCGACCTTGGCGGGCGTACTCCCTTTCCACTTGAACACGGCGAGGGTGGCTGCAATGACTACGAGAATCAGGATAAAGCTCGGGATAATCTTGGAGGCGGTCATGCTCATCACGACTTCGTTCAGTGGCTTGAAGTACGGCGCGGTGATAGGGTCGTTCAAGAGTTTTTGGCCGCTCATGAGGAACATGCCGATGACCGCAAATCCGATGACGACGGCGGCTTGGACGCCTCTCGATGTGCCGGGAAGCTTGGACTTGAACGCATCGATAAAGTTGTTGACGTTAATAGCCTTGTTTTGATCGTCGAGACTCATCACGCCGAGGCATGCCGCTGCGTAAGCGAGGCAAACGATAAAGCCGAACGGGCTGATAAAGAGCGTCCAGTTGAAACGGGCGATGACGACGAGCAAAAGCAAGATGACGAACATCGCGGTGCCGTGCAAGAGGGCGCGACGGTTCTTGGCTGCGTTTTCACTTTCTTCCGAGAGAGCCTTGAGTACGGGGCCAGCCATCATCACGAGCAACAGCGGGAGCCAGAAAAGTGCCATGCCCGGAGCGCGGAAATTCTTGACGCCCGGCAAGATGTTGTACCAAAGCTTGAACAGCGGAGAATGGTCGCCCATGCCGTAGCTCAAAGCGACAACTGCACCGAGTCCCCAGAAACATGCCCAACGGCGCTTGCCGGGGAGGAACAGGCAGAGGAACCCGAGGAAGGTGAGGAGCGCACCTGCGTTGTTGTGGTCGAGCTTGAAACTGTTGTGTCCCCAGTAGAACGGGCTGCCCTGGCTGCCGGCTTCAGCCATCTTGCGGTATTCGTCCATCGTCACATCGACGAAGGAACTGCCCTTGAACGAATTTGAATTTTCGTCCTGTTCATAGACATCGACGCCGATGAATCCCGGGATGAGCATCTGGGCCATTTCTTCTTGGTGGAACGACCAGCTTACGGCGTGACCGTAATTGGTGTGGTCGCCTTCACCGCGGACGGACTGCGTCGTGGTGTAAAGGTACGGCGGGATAATTTGGAAACAGCTAAGCGCAAGACCAAAGGCGAGCGCCGCTGCGGCAAGCCCGATGCGTTTACCGCGGATGGCAAGCGTATCGCAATGGAATGCCGCTTCGTAAAGCGTGTAGAGCCCTGCGCCCCATAAGAACAAGTAGGTAAGTTGCAAGTGGCTCCCGAGAATCATCCATGTGATGCTGAGCGCAAAGACGATGAGGTAGGGGAGGCTTCCGTCGCGGACAATCTTGCGGACGGCGAGGAGCGCCAAGGGGGCGATGGCAAACACCATCATCTTTCCGTCATGACCGCCATAAATGTAGGTGAAGAATTCCGGCGAGAATGCGTAGAGGAATCCGAGAAGCGAACCCCACCATTTATTGCCGGTCAGGTTCCAAGCGAGGAGCATCGCGCTCATGAATGCGACCCACACGGTCAAGATGAACTTGAAACCGACGGCACGTGCCGGATCCATCAGGAACTGCGTCCACACGAGCGGATGATAAGCGTCTGCGAAGAGAGCGTCAATCGTCGGGATGCCGCCGAGGCGGCTATCGTCCCATTCCGTGAGGAATACATTGAATGTACGCAGAATGCGACTTCCGATGCCGTTCAGCTGGTCGCTGTTGAGCATGAGTTGACTGGAATCGAACGCGAAATTGCGGAAAACAATCAGCAAAATCGCAAAGAAAAATGCGGCCATGGCCACAAAAAATGCAGGTTTCTTGTTGAGGAAATTCATATAAGGAAATATAAAAATACCGCAGAGGGAACCCACTACGGTTTGTTAAATTGTTCGCCGTTGAACGAATAAGTTTTCGAGTGAAAATTATTCGAGCGTATTTTCGTCGGTCTTGGCCGTCTTGACGAGGCTGTAAATACCAAATGCCGAGATGATGCAGATGGCAATGAAAACTGTATATTTGATGAACTTGCCCATTAGGATTCTCCTTGTCTTTTTTGATAAAGATATTTGTTTTTCGTGCAACGGTCAAGTGATTTTTGAAAAAGAACTTAGAGAAGGGTGTTAGGTAATAGTTTTTTATAATCGCGCCGTAGGCGCTTGGCTAACCTAATCCCTATAGCCTACAACCTAAAACCTATCTAAGCTCTACCGACTAAAACTTCACTGGATCCTTCACTACGTTCAGGATGACGTCACTAAGTTCTACCAACTAATATCAACCTACTTCAGTATGATTTTTTGCGTGAAATTGACGGCTTTGCCTGCAACATGGATCATGTAAATTCCTGCATCAAGTGTGGCGAGGTTGAGTGCCGAGGTCGTGTTGTCGATGGAACCCTTGACGACGACTTGACCTTGGAGGTTGAAGACTTCTGCCGTTGCGGTGGAAACTCCTGCGAATTCGAGCGTGCGACCGGAAAGAAGAACTCTTGTTGCAGGCGATTCCCGAATTGTCTTGATATCGTCTGTCGTGCAATTGTTGTACGCGTCGATTCTTGCAATGCGGAAATTGTAGGTGCCTTCTTGTGCTTGAATTTTGAATCGGACCGAAGCGAGTTGCTTTGCTGCTTCGATTCCGGAAATCTTTGTTTCTCCTTTATACCAGGATGGCTGTTTAAAGTTAGACCATGCAAGAATTTTTTTGGTTGACACTGTGCTTTTGGGGAGTGCAGCCGAAGGATTTGCTCCGCCGATGGCTTTATCGACATCTTCGCTGAATCCGAGTTCAAGACTTGGTGCCGCTTCTGACTTGTAGGTGATGCAAATGCCTCCCCAACTGGAAGCATCGCCTACGGCTGGCGTCGGGTCTGTTGCCGAAGATTCTCCGACAACATTGAATGCAACTCCAACAAAGGGGTGGTATGTTAATGAACCTTTTGTAAGGACTGCGTCTCCGCAAACGCCACCGCAATTAAGGATGGCATCCGAAGGAATATAATCTGTTCCTTCATAGGCTTGTGTTTGTGTCGGCAATATGATTTTAGATTGGCCACCTTCCTTGTTGTCATTGTAGGTGTACCAATAACCTGATGTTTCCAGTCCGTTATCAAGCCCCGTTTTTATAGACTCGGTATCGCCGTACCAAGTATCAAGGGCCAAAGTTGTTGAAACAGTACAAAGCGCTGCAATGAACAAAATTTTTTTATCCATAAATCACTCTCTCGATTTTATTTGTAATATATAAAATTTAAGTGAGAAATGAATTTTTTTTAATGGATCCTATCGGCCTTTGGCCTCTAGGATGACGCTGTCTATTTTTAACTTTTACTGGATCCTTCGACTCGCTGTGCTCGCTCAGGATGACATCTCTCTCGTCTTACAGTTTACAGTCTACCGCTACTGTCTACTTCCTACTGCCTACTCTTTAGTAATGATCATGCAGATGACGGGGAGCTTTTTATCGACTTCGTTTTCGCTCGGGATGATTTCGCTTTCGAGCACCTTGCAGTTGAGTTCCTTTACAAAGAATTCGAGCTGGCTGCGTTCAAAACCGAGCCAAATGTGACCGTGAGTCGTGCGGAACGATTCTTCCTTGTGCTGGGCGAGGTCCAAAAGCGCGAGCCTTCCACCCGGTTTCAAGATGCGTGTCGCTTCCTTGAGGGCGAGGCGAGGGTCGGTTGCGTGGTGCAGCACCTGGCTCATCAAGACAAGATCCGCGTAGTCGGAGGGAAGGCCTGTCTGCGTCATGTCGGCAACTTTCGGTGTTACGTTGTTGATGTTTTTTTGTTGTAAAATTTGACGGAGCCCGCTGATGATTTTCGGATCGTAGTCGAGCGCGGTCACGTTTTTGCAGCGGCTCGCGAGCATGAGCGAGAGGTCACCGCCTTCGCCGCATCCGATATCGACGGCGTTTTCGAACGGCACCATGAGCTTGCTGAACAGACTGATTTGCGCTTTGAGACTACCGCCGGCTTGGTCCAACTTGTGAATTTGCCCTTTCGTCTTGTCGGTGCGTTCTTCGAGCGCTTGTGCGGCACGGCATTTTAGAATGTCTTTGTCTTGCAGTTCGTCGTATGCCTCGCGAATAATCTGCAGCAAGCGGCTACTCATGTAGAGTTCTTCACTCAGGCGGTAATACGCCTTGATGCCGTCGCGCCTGTCTTTGACGAGCCCGCATTGCGAAAGCTTTGCCAAGTGGCGGCTTGCGTTACTTTGGTGAATGTCCAGAATGTCCTTGATTTCGTTGACAGTGAATTCGGACTGGTCCAGTAGGAGCAGTATCTTGAGGCGCATTTCGTCGGAAATGGCTCCGAAGAGTTCCATGTTCGGGATTATGGGTTCTCGGTTCTGGTTTAAATTCGAATTTGTCACGTTGTCCGCCAATACTTTTGTATGTTTATCATTGCGAATATAAATTTTTAATGGAGTTCTGATGGATAAGTGGCATTTTAAAAGCTTGTTTCGGGTGTGTTTTGCGGTGTTGTTGGCGGCAACGCTTGCCATGGGTGCGCCTGGCGCGGATGATTCTCGCCATTACGAAGTCTCGGTTCGTCTCGATGTCCCGCTTGTGCTTGGTGTTTCGTTGATGGCGACGTTGGGCGTTTTGCGGTATTACGGCATGGAAAAAGGTTCCGTAGACGATTTGAAACCGAAGTCTGAACTTTTGCCGTGGGACCGCCCGTTGGCAGGGCGCTACAGCGGATGGGCTACGACGGTGAGCCATTATTCCGGGGCGTTGGCGGTTGCTCCGCTTGCGTTGGCGGGTTATTCGCTCTACAGAGGTGATGTTGATGCTCATGATTTCGGTGCGTTTTCGCTCATGTTTGTGGAGGCGTTTGCACTGCAGAGTGCGTTGAACCAGATTGTACGCTCCACGCAGCTTTGGCCACGTCCGTTCATGTATGCGAAAAGTGGGGAAGGCCGTGAAAAGGCGAAGTCCGCTCGTGGGGAAGCTTACGGCTCGTTTTATTCGGGGCATTCTTCGTCGGCGTTTACGGTCGCCATTTTTACAGGCAAGTGGTTCTCTGATGTTTACCCGAATTCCAAGTACAAGAATTTAGTGTGGGCTACATCACTTTCGTTGGCTGCCATTGTTGCCGCGTTGCGTGTCGTGGCCGGTAAACATTATATTACAGACGTGGTTGTTGGCGCTCTTGTAGGTACAGGAGTGAGTTTTGGAGTCCTCAAAATGCATGAGGTTTGTAAAAAGAAAATTTCGTTTTCGGCAAATCCGGGCAATATCGGCGCTGTTCTATATTTTTAAAACATTTTTATAACTTTTTTTCAAAAATCCGTATATATATTACCTGTGGGTATCCAAAAGGATATCCTCATAATTAACGAGGTTTTTGATGTTTAGCTATTTTGCGCGTCATTTGTGCGCTACCATTCTTTTGACCGTGTCTGTGGTCGCAAATAACTATGCCGACGAACTCAAGGATTTTAGAGACGGGCATGTATATCAGACGATTAAATCAGGTTCGCTGAACTGGTTCAGTCAAGATCTTAATTTCCGCAAGACTGCAAATTTTTCTGACGATGAAGGGCGTTCTTTTTACCGTAATGAACGGTGGGAACTTTCGTGCCCTGAAGGCACTCGTTTGCCCGATGCTCTTGATTGGGATAAATTAATTCATGATAAATTCATGGGCCCGCGCAAGGTTCAGAACATGAAATCGTTTGTGAGTGGTTCTTCGATGGGTTATTATAAATTCGAAGAAGACGATGTTGTGAATAAAAGAGATTATGCCGCCTATTACGCCGCAGTGGGTGGAGTCGGTACGCAAGTGATGATGCTCGATACGAAACGTGGCGTTGCAAAACTTGTTCGAATCGAAGATGCCGATGCCGTGCAGGTGCGCTGCATTTATGATAGAGACTTGCTTGCTGAAAAGGGCGTGGACAAAAAGACCATGCTCCTTACGGACAACCGTGATAATAAACAATACATGGTCGAAGTCCGTGCCGGTAAGGCTTGGATGAAACAAAATTTGGCTTTCAGTGTCACGTCCGAAAAACAGTGCTATCTGGAAGATAAAACGTATTGCGAAAAGTATGGACGTTATTACACTTATAGCGAGGCCCTTAAAGTTTGCCCTGTGGGTTGGCACTTGCCGGATGATGGCGAATGGAGAGATTACCAGAAGGAACGTGCGACGCTTGACTGGGAAGGCCTAGGCCGTGGCGGTTGTCAAGACTGGGATAATTATTGCGATGGTGCTGCGACAGGGCATTACTGGTCGTCAACATCTATCTTGAAAAATTCCGCGCGTTCTTGGGAATTCCGGCGCCTGGTGAGGGATATCGACCGCACGGATGCTAGTGTTTACAAGGGGCTTTACGTCCGTTGTGTCGCGGATTTGGAAGAATGATTTAGGATTTAGAACTTAGAGCTTAGAGCTTAGAATATTGCTTTTTTCTCTAAGTTCAACCAGCTAAGCTCTACCAACTAATCCACTACAGTTCATCATCGCTTTCGGTGACGTCTTCGAAGTGGCTTCCATACTCGTCGAAATTTATTTCTTCGGCGATATCGTCATTGTCGATGTCGCTGTCCAGTCCAAGTCCGAGTCGTGCACAAATGCGGTCCAGTAAAATGAGATCGACATCTTCGGTATCGCCGCCTTCGCGTTCATAAGCCTCGATGATGAGTTCCTGTTCATCTGGTTTATACTTATCGACAACTTCGGTGATTTTCATTTTTTCTCCTTCGCAGATTAAAATATCTGCATTACTGCTTGTAATATCGTCAATCTAAGTTATAAAGTCAATGGTTTTTACTAATTTTTTTTCTATGAATAGAAAATTTGCTTTTATTGCGCTTGCTTTTTTGTTGGGAATGTCCCAATCTTGGGCTGTTGATCCCCGTATTGAACAGGGAGCCCGTTTTGAGGCGAAGGGACAGTACGACAAGGCCCTTGGTGAATATCGAGCCATGTTGGCCGAAAACAAGAAAAATACCGAAGCGTATATGGCTGCGGGCAAGGTTCGCATGAAGATGAAGGATTACAAGGGGGCTGTGGCGAATTTCCGCCTGGCGTACCAATATGATCCTAGCTTGACCGAAGCGTATGAAGGTGCAGCGAAGGCTTACGAGGCGATGGGGCAACAGGCCAAGGCCGATGCCGAACGCGCTAAGGCTAGGGGTGAAAAACCTGCTCCGGCTGCGTCTGCAACGGCATCCAATGCTCAGCCGTTGGCGCCAAAGGCCGAAACGGCGAAGACTGAACCTGCAAAAACGGAGTCCCCCAAAGCTCAGCCAGCGGCTCCGGTTGCGCAAAAGACTGCTGCTCCTGCCGATCCTTCCGAAGATCCTTTTGAAAAAGGGAAGGCCTTGCTTGCCGCAGGCCGGTATGAAGAGGCAGCTCCGCTTTGGAGAACTGTGCTTTCCAAGAAGCCTGGCGATGCGGGCGCCTATTTCTATGCTGGCGTAACCCGTTATGAAATGGGCGAATACGACAAGGCCGAGTTCAACTTGAAAAAGGGCCTTTCGTACAAGGTTTGTGGCAATGATGCGAACTACTACTTGGCGAAAATCCATCAGAAGGGCAACCGTACGGATCAAGAAAAAAAGTACCTGTCTGCGTACTTGAAAAAAGCCGCTCCAGATGCGAAGTTCCGCAAGGCTGCTGAAGACCGTATGGCAGAAATCAATGCCGTCGCCAATGCTGCAGCCGAAGAAAAGGCTATGAAAGAAGCTGAGGCCAAGGCATTGAAGGATGCAAAAAAGACGGGGAACGACAAGGCGAGGTCTGCTGAAACGGTTACGGCTCCGCGTAATGACGAAGTCGCTCCGTCGGCGACGAACTCTATCGCTAATGCGAATGCGCTGTTTGCTGATGGCTACAACGAAGCTGCTCTCCAAATGTACAAGGCTTTGCTCGAAAACGAAATCACGCCGGATGAACGCTACTTCGCGATGCTCCAGATGGGCAACATCTACCGCGAAATGCGCGACTTCCATAGCGCCGTGACTCGCTACCGTGACGTTGTTCGTGAATTTCCGGATTCGGATTGGGCGACAGAAGCCGAACGTGCCTTGGAAGATGCCGTATGGCTCGAAAAGCACGCCAGCGAACTTCCACGCAATAAACGATAAACTAGTTGTTGGTCAATGGCCAATAGTCATTGGCTGTTAGTTTATGGTTGCTGGTCATTAGTCGTTAGTCCGTAGTTGTTGTTTGTTAGTTTGTTGTTGCTGACGGATGACAACTTGTGTTAGTTTTTTGTGTTTCTAACAATGTCATGCCGGGTTTTTCCCGGCATCGGCTTTTTGGACGCACATTATTTCAATCCTGAAATAATGTCAAATCTAGTTTTTAAAATGGAGTGATTATGAAGACAATTTTATTCATTGTTGCTTTTTTTAGCATAAACTTGTTTGCTGGATATCCGAAAACTCATGAAATTTATTTTAAGTTCTTGGATATAGATACATCACAGATGGGTAATGAACTATGTGATTCGATATATTTGGGCTCTTTGAGTAGTGATAGACAAAAATATCGTAGGTTCTGTTGGGTTGATGGCAGTGATATGGAATATAATTCTCCTTTAGATTATTCGGTTGTGTTTTATTTTTCTGCATGGGGATATGGTGATGGTTCCTTTTTGGAAGTTCGAAGAACTAATCAAACATGTACAGATTCTTATCAGGGAAAAGTTGAAGGAACTCCGGGAACGGCGCAATTTAGTGAAGTTCTCTTTGCAGAACTGATGCGGCTGCAACAATATGGCGTCATAAAGAATGACCGTGATTCGCTGGAAACTTATTTAAAAACTGCGATTGAAAAAATGAAAGATGTTTCTCCATGCGATGATATTGATTTAGCGTTCTATGACGAAGATAATGAGGCGTATTATGTCATTGGTCCTGGTTGCTGTTCTTTAGTAAATTCGTCACAAAATGCATTGCCTACGATTTTGTTTGATGCCTCAAATATTCATGTTGTAAAAATGGGCACAAACAGGTTCTATTTGCAAAATACTGAAAATGGGACCGCCTATACCCTGTTTGACCTAAATGGAAAGGTGTTAAAACAAGGGCGTGTGGTTTCCGGAATTGTCCAAACTCCGATGCTTCCCGTTGTTCTAAAAATTCATAATCAAATATTTAGATTGAAATAGTTACCCGTTCGCGAGGTTTCTGTCACTTTTGACTTTTGCAAGATATTTCTTATAAAGGTTGTTGTAAGTCTCGTGGACGTCGGGATTCGGGGTGTATGTATTCGTGATTTCAATGTAGTTGTGAATGTCTTCGAACTTGAGCTTGCCAAGGCCGATGGCGGCGATGGCGGCTGCTCCCAATGCGCCGACGTATTGCGGGTGCTTGACGGTTTCAATTGTGTGTCCCGTGATATCGGCGAGAATTTGCCCGACGATGTTTATCCTCGCAAGGCCTCCGGCAAAGCGTATGGTGTCGGAAATTCTGCATTTTTTCGCCTGGCTTTCGAGCATCCAGCGGAAATGGAAACAGATGCCTTCGACTACAGCCCGGAGCAGTTCTCCGCGGCTTGTTTCAAGGTCCAGACCGGTGAGCGTCCCGCGAATTTTGCCGTCCTCGAAGGGCGTCTTGCAACCGTGCAGGAACGGCGTGAAGAATAGACCTCGCGAACCGGGGACTGTTTTTGAAATCAGCGAGGCGCATTCATCGTAGCTGTATTGTGTATCGTCGAGTTTGCCGATCATGTGCCTTGCCCAGGTGAAACACCTGCCCGCAGTTTCGAGTTCGCCGTAAAGGTATTTCTGGGATGGGTTTGGTCCCTTGATGGATATCATCATGATGTCGGAAAATTGCAGTTCCCGTTGGACAACGGTGCAGACCGATCCGGACGTGCCGCAATAGATGCCTGTAAGGTTGTTCTGGGTGTTGCCGCTTCCGATGGCGACCATGGATACGTCCCCGGCGCCTGCGATGACGGGAGTCCCTTCGCTAAGGCCCATCTGCTCGGCAACGTCTGCGGAAAGTTGCCCGACGATATCGGTGCTTTGGACAATTTCAGGGAGGTGCTTTTCGTCTATGCCGTAAGCTTTTGCCATGATGTGGCTCCAGCCAGAATGTCCGTCGCGGCAGTCATTGAGCGCCGTGCAGAATGCGGAATCTTCGGTGCGTACAAAACGGCCTGTCGTCTTGTATAAAAGGTAGTCGCCGACGTCAAGAAACTTATGGACTTTTGCAAAAATTTCGGGCTCGTTGTTCTGCACCCACTTGTATTTCCAGATGGGGCTGTATGTCCCGGCGGGCACCATTCTTGTGTGGTGGATTGCTTTCCAAAGTTTCCAGATGTTCATTCCGTGGAGGCGTAGCCCGTTGTCGAAGTATTTTTTGAATTCTTGGTCGGCTCGCCTGTCGAGAAACGTCATCGGAGGGCGGACGGCGTCGCCGTTTTCATCGACGAGGACGGTACCATTGAGTTGCGAACAGAAACTGATGCCCTTGATTTCCTCGCTCGAGATGCTGTAACTTTTAAGAAGTTCCTTGGTGCTACGGCAAATCGTGTCCCACCACTCATGGGTGCTTTGCTCGTCGCCCTTGCCGTCGATTGTCGTTGTGTTGTGGGTTCCTACTACGGTCGCTCCCACGAACTCGATCTTGTCGGTTATGTTTGTGAGTGCCGTTTTTATAAAGGACGTGCCTATGTCATATGTCATCAAATACATTTCTTTATCCTTTAAAAAATCGGTCCATTTTTCATTGCTCCTACACTAATAATATAAAAAAAATGTCTATGACGTCACTAAAAAGTAAGTTTTATGTAATAAATTTAACTGTTTTGCCGTGGCGGAGCGGTTAAACGACCTGTACCAGGAGCCCCTTGAGGTATTGACCTTCGGGGAAAGCTGTGTTTACAGGGTGGTCCATCGGCTGGCCGAAGCGTTCGATTATTTGCATGTGGCGATGGGCGTCGGCGGCTGCATCCGCAATGATTTTCTGGAACAGGTCCATTTCCATGAGGCCGGAGCAGCTGAAGGTTGCGAGCATGCCGCCTTCGGCGAGGAGTTTCATCGCGAGCAGGTTAATGTCCTTGTAGCCACGGGCGCCTTTTTGCAGGTTGTCCTTGCTTTCGACGAATTTTGGCGGGTCGAGCACGATGAGGTCGAAAGTTTCGGCTTTGTCGCGGCATTTGCGCAGGTATTGGAATACGTCGGCTTCGACATGGGTGGCGTGCGCAGTGCTGAGCTTGTTGCGCATGATTCCGTCTTTTGCCAGTTTGAGGGCGTCCTTGGAAACGTCGACCTGATAGACTTTTTCGCAGCCGCCGCGGAGTGCATAAAGACCGAATCCGCCGGTGTAGCAGAAACAGTTCAAGACTTTTTTGCCCTTGGAGAGCTCGCCGATGCGTCTGCGGGCATCGCGCTGGTCGAGGTAGTAGCCCGTCTTGTGACCGTTTTTCACGTCGATGGGGAATAAAATGCCGTTTTCGTTGATGATGACGGGCTCGTCGGGCACCTCGCCAAAAACGGCTCCGGTGCGGAGGGGGAGCCCTTCTTTTTTGCGGACTTCGGAATCGCAGCGTTCGTAGATGCCGCGGCATCCCGTTTTTTCGGCGAGCAGCTCGTAAATGTCCTTGCGGTGAACTTCGGCCCCTGCGGCGAGGATTTCGACGGAGTAGATGTCGGCGTACTTGTCGATGATGCAGCCGGGAATTCCGTCGTTTTCGGCGTTCACCAGGCGGAATGCGGATTCTTTGTCGTGGATGTCGAAACCGCGGCTCTTGCGGGAGGCGATGGCTCGGTCCAGAATGTCGCTAAAGAATTCACGGTCGATTTTTACGTTTTTCCCTTCGCTTCCGAACGTCCAGAAACGTCCTCGAATCTGGGAATTGGGAGAATAGGCGGCAAGGCCCAAAAAATCGCTGCGATAGCTATAGACCTCGACTGTATCGCCAAGTGCGGGGTCGCCAACGACTTCGTCAATGGCGCCGCTAAAAATCCAGGGATGGTAACGGAGGGCGGACTTGTCTCGTCCGGCTTTGAGTATAATCGCTTTCATGCGTGAAAAATTAGAAAATTTTGTTATATTTCTTTTTGTAAATTATTCTAGGCTATTGTTAATTTGGGAGCTTATCGAGGGGAGAAAGTGATTGTAAATTTCTTTTCTGAAATTATAATTACTAGATTGAAATGTATGTTTTGCATACACCAGTCAAAGAAAAAGGTGAAGGGACTATTGTGCGTAGTACTTTGTGTTTTTTCTTTTTTGATGCTGGTGGCGTGCGAAGAGGATTCCGACTCGCCTCGTGGTAAACCCGGGGAATCGTCTGCCGAACATATTTTTAGGGGAACCGTCCGTGAAATTCAGGGCGATGCGCTAATTAGGACTCGTGACGGCGAACTGGGTCGTTTGAGTGTCGGCCAGAAAATTTTTGAGAAGAACAAGCTTGGGACAGAATCGAAATCGTCTGTCGTAATTTCCGTTTCTGATGGATCGACTCTCAAGATGGATGGCAAGTCCGATGTCGAACTGGATGCGAAGATCGTGGAATCCCTCAGGCACAAAGTCTCGGTTCTGCTTCGCCATGGACGGCTGATGTTTGATGTCCAGAAACAGGCCGTAAAGGATGAATTTGAAATCCGTGCCGATAAGTTATTTGCGGTTGCCAGCAGCACGGCAGGTTTTGTAGAAAGCGTAGATGGTCTGGATGTCTTTTCACTCAAGGATGGCCGGCTGGAAGTTGGTTTTGAAAACAATCCATCATCTGTTATTTCGAGCGGGCTCACTTTGCTTGTCAATTCCCGTGGAGTCAAGGTGTTTCCGCTTTCGAGTTCTGGGACCTTGTTCCTAGCGCGTGCGTTGGATTCCATCGTAACCGAAGCTGCTGCGGAACTGGGAATTCGGGCGTCGCGGTTAAGCCTTGAAATGGTAAAAGCGAAACTGTTGGCTTACGATAAGGTCTATAAGCAAAAGACCGAAGAGTTCCTTATGCAAACGCAGCCGGAGTTCAAGTCGAAAACGTTGAACGAATATATCGGTCAGCCGAAAGTTCTCCTAGAAGCGATGTTTGTTCCGGGTGCGTATATTACAGTCCAAGGAATTCGCGATACGATTCCGGAAAGCGGTCTGTACAGGCGGACTTTTGAATGGGATGATTCGACGGCTTTTGGGGCAAAGCGCTTTATTGTCAATTGCGCAAACGACGAAGTGGAATATATATGCTACACGTGGAATACGAACTTTGTCTCTGCCAAGATGGCAGAAGTCCTTACGAAGGCCGATGAACGTAAGGCGGTTGCCTTAAACGATTCTGCGTTACAGCCTCAAAAACGTGAGTTGGCCGTTGTCATAGAAGGGTCCGGTCGCGAGCGGATACATGTATTGCCTGAAGAACGGGATATTCCGGCGACACTTCGTTTCAGCGTGACAGGACTCATGGGCGCTGATTTGAAGCAGATCAAAAGACTTGTCATTATGCGCAAGGGTGCCGTTATCAAGACTTATAGGGGCGAGGACTTGACGACCAATTCTTTCAGGTTCCCGATCCGTTTGAAGCAGAACAGGATTGCTCATTTTGAAGTGTCCGTGACTTTGGCCGATGGCAAGACTATAAGCGCAAAAAAAGTTTATGAAACTTACTGCTTCTTCGACAATTATGAAGGTGGCAAAAAGAGCAACCGCATATACGACATGACCGCCGAAGAAGAATACAAAAACGTAGTGTCAAAAGGCCTCCTTGTGAATGAATAGCTTTTGGAAAAAGCTACATTTGGGCGCATGTTTGAATCTCTATTTGACAAGTATCCTTTTTTCAGAAAAGTTCCAGCCATCCTTTGCATGGCCATAATCTTCAAGCTTTCTTCGATGACCTCTGCAGATTTGAAGGATTTTCCGCATGTTTGGGACAAGCTAGCGCATACATGCGAATATGCGACTTTGGCGGGTTGTTTCTGCTTGTGGTGGAGTCGTGGCCAGTGGTCTTTAAAACCGTGGCTCAAGGTTCTGATTGTAATGGGGCTTGCGCTTGCTTACGGTTGCACGGACGAATATCACCAGCTCTTTGTCGAAGGTCGCAGTTGTGATGCCATGGACTTGATCGCCGATTCCATTGGAGGTCTTATCGGCGGCTCTGTCTACGTGCTGATCGTGAAAATTTTGAACAAGTACGATCCGCTGGTAAAGTAGGCCGTAGGGATCAGGCAAATTATTGTTTATTCATTAAAACGATTACGGTGATGATGAAAACGACAATCGCGATGGCTATAGCGATATGTTCTTTTTTACGGTACTCGCTTTTATCGTAGTTTGGCGCGTAGAAATTGACCAGTTTCGCTCCAATGACACCCTGTACGATTGCGTAGGCCAAACCTATACCGAGGTTGACGAGGGTGCTATTCGTCGCTTTTACTAGTACGTTGATGACGGGGAGCGTTATGAAATATAATGCTAAGTTGGCAAGTAGCATTCCTATGAAAAAGCGGAGTGCAACTTTGCCTTTGTGTAATTCTTTGTAGTGCAATAAAGTTTGGATGATGCTGACGTAAATGTAACCGAAACCGCTGCAGTTGAATATCATGCAACTCCACATAAATGAACCGGCAACGCGATTGTTTGAAGGCTCGGCCGTTTCTGGTGGAACGTCTTCAGTTTTGGCGTGTTCTTCTAGAGGTTGTCTTTTTGTGAAATTGGGATGTTCTTCGTTGGGGGCATCGCACCAAAGGCAACTGGGCATGTCGTCTTCGTATTCCTTACCGCATTTTTTGCAAATCATTCAAACTCCAAATTTTTTGATAAAATACTAAAATTTTCCGAGCAAAATCACTTCTCTGTGAAGGTTGATGCCGAATTTTTCGGTGACGGTTTTTTGGACGTATTCGCTGAGTGTTTTGATGTCAGCAGCGGTTGCGCCGCCTGCGTTTACGATAAAGTTTGCATGGATGCGGCTCACTTCGGCACCACCGATGCGGAATCCTTTTAATCCGGCCTGTTCGATGTAGTAGCCGGGGGCAATTTGTGCTGGCGTTTCGGCGGCACCTGTTTCGAGGCGCTTGAAGGTGCTGCCTGCGTTTGGCATGGAGAGCGGTTGCGAATTGCGTCGCTTCGTCATGCATTCTTGCATTTCGTTTTCAAGGTCCTTGGCGGTTTTGCCGAGGTCTGCGGCGGGGGTAAGCTGGAATGTGGCGGAGAGGATAATTTCTGAAAGGAAATTGCAGCGAATCCCTTCGGCTGGCTCAGGAATCTTGGACTCGCGTTTTGCAATATCTTGGAAAACGCTGTGGCGGTAACCGAAACAGCATTCATTTGCGGAACGTTCGCGAACGGTTCCGTTTTCGTCAATGGAGGTCACGGAAACGCAGCAATTTGCGATTTCCTGACCATATGCGCCTGCGTTCATGTAGATGGCGCCACCGAGGCTCCCGGGAATGCCGGCGAGCTTGTGGATTCCGGCGAGGCCTTCGTTTATTGTGTAGCGGGCGAGGCGGGCGAGTGGCGTGGCGCCTTTGGCGCAAATCATTCCTTTGCCGAGGTCCGTTATTTCAGAGAAAAATTTACCGAGCTGGATGATGACGCCGTTGTATCCGTTGTCGGAGACGAGCAGGTTCGTGCCTTTGCCGAGAATGAAAACTGGGAGCGAGCGCGTTTTGGCGAATTGTAAAGCCTCTTTGATATCATCGATAGATTCCGTCCTGATAAAATATTTTGCGTGTCCGCCTACTTTAAAGGACGTGTGTTCGCTCATCGGTACATTTTCTTGAATTATCATGACGAAAATATATATATTCTTTGTGCAATGACAGAAGAGGAACTCAAACAATTCAAGGCTTCGCTCTCGATTACCGCCGTGGCGACTGCTTTAGGCGTGCCCGTGGTGCACGGTCGCTGCCGTTGCTTTTATCCGACTCGTCATGCGCATGGCGACAGAACGCCTTCGGTTTCGTTTTCCGAGGAACGCGGAACGTTCCGTTGCTGGGTCTGCGACGATGTCCGTGGCGATGTAATTTCGCTTGTTCAAATCGTCAAGAATTGTTCGTTTCTGGAGGCTTTGAATTGGCTCAAGGAATCGTATGGGTTTCTGGTGCCGGGGGCTGCTTCGAATCCGGTGCCTGTGCAGAACCGTACGGTAGAACAAAATGCGGCGCTTGTGGCGAAAGTCGCGATGCGAGAAGCTGCTCTTGAATACCAGCCTCCGGAACCCGCGAAAGAACTCGTCAGTGAAGATGAACGTAAAAAGATCATCCTCTCGTTTTTGAAGATGTTGAGTCCGGTCGATAAGACTCCTGCTGCGGCATACCTCGCTCGTCGCCGCATTTACAAGCCGATTTGGGACCGGATGCTTTTACGCACGATTACGGATTATGGTGCACTGAACAACAAACTCAAGGAAACGTACGATTTGGAGGTCTTAAAGTATGTCGGGCTTTTCAACGAAAAAGGAAACTTGAGGTATTACAAGCATCCGCTGTTTTTCCCGTATCTCGATACAAAACGACGTTCATGCTATTTCCAGGCACGGGCGATAGACAGTACAGTTGTTCCCAAGGAACTCAATTTGCGCGGAACAGTTCCATATCCGTACAACGTTTCTGCGTTGGACCAGAGACCGGGTTGGGTGTATTTGTGCGAGGGCGTGGTCGATACGCTCACGTTTTTGGGACAGCGCATTGCTGCAATCGGGATTCCTGGTGTACGCTCGTTCAAGACGGAATGGCTCCCGCTTTTCAAGAACAAGAGTGTTGTACTTTGTTTGGACAAGGACGAGGCGGGACGCAGCGCTACGGAATATTTGCAAACCGTCTTTGAACAGGCGGGAATCCGCACGGTTGTGCTCGGCGAGGGAAAGGGATTGGAACATTTTGAAAAGATGACAATGAAAGAAGGCGAAGACATCAACGATTGGTTTGGCGGGAAGAAGTGAACTAGGAAATAGTTCAATTCTTATATTTTATTTTAAAGTAAAAATGTACGTCATGCGGGCGGGGCCCCAGCTCGGAGTGGATGCTTTCAGCATCAGCAATTACGGCTCAGCTATGTTTGCACAAGTGCAACCGCAGCATTCGCCTTTGATGCTTTTGACGCCTGC
>JAEEGI010008216.1_pt1 | contig 23123 bp, 13 predicted proteins | sample 8958751 | NCBI WGS metagenome assembly JAEEGI01 (sample SAMN16246545, study PRJNA631951) | gut metagenome | biome: gut microbiome; feature: rumen; material: KS-attached | host: Bos | place: Iran: Karaj | collected 2018-10 | reverse complement strand
CATCAGGCACTCGACTATGCCCATCAAGCAGAGTCTGTGGCAACAGACAACCTGCGACAGGGCACGTTGCAGGTGCTGGCCCGCAGTTACCTCAGCCTCAACATGCTCGACTCGGCAGAAACCGTCTATCGGCAGATTGAGCCAGGCGATGACATCCATATGGCCTATATCGTGCAGAGCAACCTTGCCAAGATTGCACTTCGAAGGATGGGAGCCACAAAGGTAGAAGATGACATCGACGAGGCCTTCGATCAAGTGGAGGACATCTATTATAAAGCGCTTGAACAGAAGGATCAGTATTATCAGGAGACGTTACATCAGGAGATGGAGAACCAGCAACTGGAATACCGTTCCCAGATGTATCGTCATACGCTCCTGATCGTTATTATCGCTGCTGTGGTGATTCTCCTCGTGGTCGTGCTGGCACTCCGCTATCGCATCCGAATGCTTCGCCAGCAACGGGAATATGAACAGTCGAGACTGCAGAACGAGCTACGCATTCAGGAACAAGAGAAACGTCAGCTACAGCAGGAGGCTGAGCACCAGAAGACCTTGCTGTATCAGGCCAACGAAGTGGTGACATTCCTTCAGAACTTTATCCTCGAACGTACAGAGGTGTTGAAGAAACTCAATCAGAGCGGCGATTCGCTCATCTATCTCAGTCCGCACGAATGGAGCGAGATAGAGCGCACGCTCAACGCCATCGACAACAATCGCTTTGCCAACCTCCGTGAGCAGTACCCCAATATGCAGGAAGATGATATCCGTCTGTGTATCCTCACCCGTCTGGGCATCAGCAACCGTACCATCGGCAACATCTACTGCATCTCCATCTCTGCTGTTCAGCATCGTAAGCTCAAGCTGAAGAAGGAGGTGCTCGGAGAGACCAGTCCCGACGTCACATTGGAGCAGATACTGAAGTATTGAGAATTGAAAATTAATAAAAAACAGATAGTTATGAAATGTACATTATTATTAATTGTGAGCCTACTGGCATCTATAACGATGCAAGCACAGGAGTATTTCCCCACAGGTATGAAGTGGGAGGAGGTCAATGTTGATCCCTCTATGGAACTCGAGTATGAGAATGCACATATCTTTGAAATAGGCGCAGACACCTTGATTGGTAATGTTACTTATAAAAAGGTGCTAAAGGACAATGTCTTTTCTGGTATCTGTGTACGTGAAAGCGGTGATAAGGTTTGGCTATTGACAAAGGAATATCCCACAGAGTTTCTGCTCTATGACTTTGATTGGGACGGCAAAAAAGAGGTTGAGACCCAATACTTAAAGGGTCGTAACATTGAAGGAAATGACTACGACCTACAAAAGGAGACCATTCCGATGGATAAATGCCAGGATGTTACGATTAACGGTAAGACTTATCAGTATTACAGGGATTCGTTTGTCAGGTCACAGATTCGAGGCATAGGTAAGGTGGCAGAACTCAATCGCTATCCATGTCTTCTTGGTTACAAGGAGATGGAAGTTATTTCTCCCGGCATGACATACTTTAAGGTACACTGGATTCAGAGAAATGGTGAAGAGACATTCCGCTCCGATTATGCCAAAGAGTGGACCACTGAGGTCCCAGGAGGAAGTGAGACTGAAATCAACAAACAGTTTACAGCAGAGACGGAGGAAGGTGTTATGTTGACTTACACCGTGATCAGTGAATCAGAGAAGACCTGTATGGTCGGAGAGGAATATCATTGGCCCGTTCCTACTGCCCGTTCCAACAGAGTGCTGAAAGTGAGAGGGAGTCAACCATCAGGAGATATCACCATTCCAGAAGTAGCAAACGGGTATAATGTGATTCGTATTGAAGCATTTGCCTTCGAGAATTCAGCCATTACCAATGTTGTCATTCCGAACAGTGTTAAAACTATCGGTGTAGCAGCTTTTTCGGGATGTGTTGACTTGAAATCCGTCATATTACCTAACCAATTGTCAACAATAGAGGGAGATACTTTTTCTGGTTGTGAAAGTCTAAGTAACATAAACATACCAGAAAGTGTAATCTCCATTGGCGATTACGCATTTGGTGGTTGTAAACAACTGAAAGAAGTCGTCATTCCATCAAGTGTAACGCATTTCGGTGAAAGTGTGTTTTGGAATACAGGCTTCACGTCTCTGCCAAAGCTCCCCGGAGATCTCACAACCATTCCCAATGGAATGTTTTATCAATGTACTCAGTTGACATCTATCGAGATACCACAAAACATTACGCGTATTGGTGATACCGCATTTGGAAGATGTCCAATCTCTGAAATAGAGATACCTGCCAGCGTGACCTATATCGGTGTAGCAGCATTCGCTAATTGCAAGAACCTGACAAAAATCGTGATTCCCGATAATGTTACGGACATCGGTTTCAATGCCTTCAATGGTTGTTCAAATCTGAAAACTGTCACGTTGTCCAAAAACATCGGCGGTATTAGAGAAGGATCTTTTAATGAATGTACCCGTCTGGAATCCATCGTCATTCCAAATGGAGTAAAATTCATAGGTAAGCAGGCTTTTGCGTCCTGTTCATCACTTAGTTCCATCGATATTCCAGAAACGGTTGAGGAAATAGGTGAACAAGCGTTTACTGATTGCTCATCACTCACACAACTATTCATTCCCAAAAGTGTTGTGAATTTTAAAATAAATAAGGATGATAATTGGTGGCAATATTCTTATCGGTCGTTTATTTATGGCTGTAACAGTCTCACTTCTCTTGTTGTTGACAAAGACAACCCAGTGTATGATTCCAGAAACAATTGTAATGCTATTATTGAAACGGTCAGCAATACATTGATAGTAGGATGTACCGCTACCATGATTCCAGAAGGCATTACCGCAATTGGCCTTCGTGCGTTTGATGGTTTCCAGAATCTTACATCTATCACTTTGCCACGTAGTCTGAATATCATAGAATTAGGAGCTTTCAATGGATCTGGACTTCATGAGATAAGCATTCCTGAAAATGTGACCTCCATTGGGGATTATGCATTCTCGAATTGCACCAACTTAACAGGTTTTAATTGCTATGCTGAAAATGTACCAAATGCAGAAAGTAATATCTTCTATAACACAAATATCAAAGATATCACGCTTCGTGTACCTGCTGCATCTGTCAGCGCATACCAAGCCGTCGAGCCTTGGAAGAACTTTAAGGAAATCGTAGCACTGACGCCACAGATGGCTTACCGCCCATTCGTTGAAGACGATAAGGTGTGGAAAGTAGGAAATATCCCCTCGGGTTATCCTGTTCAGTGGGTTGAGTATCTCTACTTCGATGGTGACACCATCGTCGACGGAAAGACCTGCAAGCAGATGATGCGTCAGCGGTATATCAATCCTGATTTTGCAGAATCCCACAATATTTCACAAGGTAATTCCTTAAGCTATGTAGGAGCATGGTACGAAGAGAACAAGAAAGTGTACGAATACGACACGACAGATAAACAGTTTAAGTTGATGTACGATTTCTCCGTCGAAGCCAATGACACCATAGAGATAAATAATAGGTTATACGTGATTGGGCCAAAGCAGACGGGAGGTAAGGAAGGCTTTAAGGGCGTATATAGAAATGTTAGGCTGTGGGAAGACGGAGTAAGTTATTACAGCGTCCCTTGGCTGGAAGGCGTCGGAGGCACTGACAGGCCAACAAATAATGTCTATCCTGGTGTTGTCGATCCTATGTGGTTCCTGATGGAATGTTACGTTGGTGATGAAGTCATCTACCTCAACGGAGCTGAGGATGGAGCAACCCCAGCGGAAGCCCGAAAACAGCGCATCGACTTTACCCATACCACCAAGGTAAATCCTAAGACACGGAGTGAGGAGGAACAGTCACTGTATGGCGAATACAACGAGCAACTGTTAAGAATCAATCTTGACCCAATTAACGATGCCTACATGGTAAGCATTACTGACGAATCAGGCAAAACCGTCTATGAGAAAGCCATCAACGCAGGCAGCATCGTTGGCCTCAACATCGACATCTCTAAATACGCAAAGGGCCATTACACCGTCATTGTGGAGAATAGCAATGAGTCCTTCATTGGCGTATTCAATGCACAAACGACTGGAATAGAAGAGGTAAAGAGCAAGAAGTCAGAGATTAGAGGCTATATCTACAACCTTCAAGGCCAGCGGCTCAGTTCTTTACAAAAGGGTCTGAATATAGTGAATGGAAAAAAGGTTTATGTGAAGTAAAACCTCTGGATTGGGCACTTTGCACATCTCATATAACAGGGGGACCTGTCCCCGTGAGTCATTGAGCCAAAATGTGATAGTATTTCATTCGCTGAGCAAATTCATAAATAATGGCTTTTACCTACACTAACCATGTTAACTACTTGTATTTTAATGGTTTACGCCATGTAGGCAGCATGCATTTACCTACACTAAAACTACATTTTCACAAAGAAAAGCGAAACTTCTTGACATGCAAACTCGGCATAAAGATAACAGTTCATGGTAGTTTGCCCAGCCTGAACTGTCAGTTTACCTAGACTAAACTGTCAGTTTACCTAGCCTAAACTGTCAGTTCAAGCTATTTGTGTGATAGACAAACTGCATGGTTATCAATGGTTTAAATGCTATTTTAGATGATTTCAAGGCTTCATTTTGTCAATTAGTGTAGGTAGTATGTTAGCAAAATGAGTATAACTACATAATATATTTACCTGTTTATCAGCAGATTAACTCGTTTAGTGATGTTATGTAGGCTTTTTTGTAATATTTTGTAGAAATTAGTATTTCACAATCACAAAATCTTGAAAATAGCAGACATAAATCGACAATAGAACACAGAATGAACACAGAATGAACCGTCCATTCTGTGTTTTGTTTCCATACCATGTTTACCTAAAATCACTTAAAATTACGTGCAAAGGTGCGGATTATAGGAAGATTTTAGTTAAATTTGTACCCACTTTTAAGATTGTTTATGAAGAATAGGACTTTAACTAAGGCTTTGTCGGCTGTGTGTCTTGCCGTGTTGCTGGTCACGTCGTGCGGTGAAAAGAAACAGAGGAAACAGGATGCGGTCCAATACCAGACGATGGTGGTGAGCCAGAAGGATATGACGCTGGAGCGCCAATATAGTGCCCGGCTGACGGGTCGTCAGATCGTGGAGGTGCGTCCGCAGGTGTCGGGTTGCATCACACGTATCCTGACTGATGAAGGCCAGGCCGTGCGCAAGGGTCAGACGCTGTTCGTGATAGACCAGGTGCCCTACCGTGCTGCGCTGGAGGTGGCTGTGGCAAACCGCAAGAGTGCTGAGGCACGGCTGGCGACGGCACGTATGAACTATGAGAACGAGACGAAGCTGCAGGAGGGCCATGTGGTGGGTGACGTGTCGGTGCAGACCATGCGCAATGCCCTGCTCGAGGCAGAATCTGCGTTGGCACAGGCCAAGGCACAGGAGGTGAACGCCCGCAATAACCTGAGCTATACCGAGGTGAAGAGTCCTGTCAGTGGCGTGGCGTCGATGATTCCCTGGCATGTGGGATCATTGGTCAGCAGCAATATTAACGAACCGTTAGTGACGGTGGCCGACGACTCGGAGGTGTATGTCTACTTCAGCATCAGCGAGAACCATGCACTCGACCTTATCTCACAGTACGGCTCCATCGATGCGTTCATCAGCAAGGCGCCGGCAGTGGGTCTTCGTCTGAACAACGGGAAGGATTACGAGCAGAAGGGGCGCATCAGTGCTGTCAGTGGAACGGTCGATGCCCAGACTGGTGCCGTGGCGCTGCGTGCTACATTCCCCAACGCTGGCGGGCTGCTGCATCATGGCGGCAGTGCCACAGTGGTCGTGCCGACGCTCCGTCAGCAGTGCATCGTCATTCCCCAGGAGGCAACCTATGAATTGCAGAACCGCATGTTCGTGTATCGTGTCGTCGACGGCAAGACGAAAGCTACCGCCGTGACGCTCTTCAAGCAGAACAACGGGAAAGAATATATCGTGGACGACGGCCTTGCAGTCGGCGACACCATTATCGCTGAGGGTGCCGGACTGCTCAGAGAGGGAATCGTGATTAAAGAATAAATAAAAACAACGGATTAAACGGATGACACGGATGAATCCCCCTGCACAGCTATAATCCGTTTAATCCGTAAAATCCGTTGTGAAGAAAGAGTATGAATGTCAGAACTTTTATAGACCGTCCGATATTGTCTGGAGTCATTTCGGTACTGATGGTGCTGGTGGGTATCATCGGACTGAGCCAGCTTGCTCTGGAGCAATTCCCTGAGATAGCGCCGCCCACCGTTCGCATCATGGCTTCATACACCGGTGCCAATGCTGAGACGGTGCAGAAGAGCGTCGTGGTGCCCCTGGAGGAAGCCATCAACGGCGTGGAGGGCATGATGTATATGACATCGTCGGCCTCGAACAACGGTACTGCCTCCATCGGTATCTTCTTCCGACAGGGTACCGACCCTAATATGGCGATGGTGAACGTACAGAACCGTGCCGCCACCGTACAGGGCCGTCTGCCGAGTGATGTGGTGAAGAGCGGCCTGACCGTGCGCAAGCGTCAGACCTCGAACATCAAGCAGATAGCCGTCTATAGTCCTGACAGCACTTTTGACCGTTCGTTCCTGGCCAACTATACGAAGATCAACATCGAGCCGCGACTGAGCCGTATTCCTGGCGTGGGCGAGGTGAACGTGATGGGTGCCGACTATTCCATGCGTATCTGGCTCGACCCCCTGAAGATGGCCCGCTATGGCCTGACACCAGCCGACATCACCCAAGTGCTGAACGAGCAGAACGTCGAGGTGGCTACGGGTACACTTGGTGCCGAGAGTCAGAACACGTTCCAGTATGTGCTGAAATACCGTGGTCGCTACGAGGAGGAACGGGAGTACGAGAATCTCGTCATCCGCTCATTGCCAGACGGCGATGTGCTGCGTATTGGCGACATCGCCCGTGTGGAACTCGGCTCGCAGAACTATAACATCATCGGCGAGACCAACGGCAGCCCGGGCATTAACATCAGCATCAATCAGGTGGCAGGCTCAAACGCCAACGAGATTATCAAACAGATCGACCGTGAGGTGGAGGAGATACGTGGGTCGCTGCCCCCGGGCATCGTCATCGAGGATCTGGAGAGCAAGAAAGACTTCCTCGACGCCTCTATCACCAGTGTCGTTGAGACCTTGCTCGAAGCCCTTGTGCTGGTGATCCTCGTGGTGTGGCTCTTCTTAGGCAGCTGGCGCGCCACCGTCATCCCTGCTATCGCCATCGTCGTATCACTGATTGCCACGTTGGCTGTCATCTATGCCATCGGCTTCTCACTCAATATGCTAACGCTCTTCGCCCTCGTGCTGGTCATCGGTACCGTGGTCGATGATGCGATCGTTGTCGTGGAGGCGGTTCAGACGCAGATAGAGACCCACCCCCAACCCCTCCCTGCGAGGGAGGGGCTTGTCGCCGATGCTATGAAAAAGATCACCTCGGCGCTTATCACCACCACGCTGGTATTCATGGCTGTCTTCGTGCCCGTCTGTTTCATCGGCGGTGTCACAGGCACATTCTACACCCAGTTCGGACTGACGATGGCCATCGCCGTGGCCATCTCGCTGTTCAACGCCCTGACACTCTCACCTGCCCTGAGTGCCATCATCATGCGCGACCAGCCACCGACCCGTTTCCATGCCCGTTTCAACGCTGTCTTCGCATCGATGTCAGAGCGCTATAGGCATGCTGTCTCTGGGTTCATCGGCAGAAAGGTGTTGGCGGGTGTCCTCGTCGTTGTTGCCATCATCGCCTTGGGTTGGATGATGAACACCACGAGGACCGGTCTTGTGCCTAACGAGGACATGGGTACCGTATTTATTAATGTGCAGGCCTCGCCAGGTAGCAGTCTGCAGCAAACCTACGGCATTCTGAAGGAAGTGGAGGCGCGAATGAAGGACCTGCCGCAGTTGCGTATCTACTCGCTGATTGCGGGTAACAGCAACAACTTCGAGCAGTCGTCGTCGAACGGCAACTTCACGCTGAAACTGAAGAAATGGGACGAACGTAAGGGCAAGGGTGATGATGTGCAGAGCATCGTCGATGAGATCTACCGGCGTACGGCCGACATCGCCAATGCCAAGATTCAGGTCAACACACAGAACATGTTACCCGGCTTCGGTCGTATCAACGGCTTTGAGTTGCATGTACAGGATAAGCATGGTGGCACTGTCGCAGACCTCCTCGACTATACCAATCGTCTGATTGCTGCTCTTAACGAACGCCCGGAGATAGCCCGTGCCTATACCAACTTCTCGATGAAGTACCCACAGTATCGCGTCGAGGTAGATGCCGCCTTGTGCAAGCGCCGGGGGGTGTCACCCAGCGATGTGCTCTCAGCCCTTAGTGGTTATGTGGGTGGCTCGTACGCTTCTAACTTCGTGCGCTTTACCAAGCTCTATCGTGTGATGGTGCAGGCCTCGCCCGAGTATCGCCTCGACACGGAGTCGCTGAACAATATCTTCGTCAGGACCAGTAGTGGTGAGATGTCGCCCATCGGCCAGTATCTCACGCTGACACGCGTTTACGGTTCTGAGACACTTTCGCGCTTCAACCTCTTCCCAAGCATCCTGGTGGGTGGTACTGCTGCCGAAGGCTATAGCAGCGGTCAGGCCATCGATGCCATCCGGGAGGTGGCTGCAGAGGTCCTCCCGGAAGGCTATGGCTATGAGTTCGGCGGCATGACGCGTGAGGAGGCGTCGGCCCAGAACACCACGACGCTGGTCTTCGTCATTTGTATCATCTTCATCTATCTGATCCTCTGTGCCCTCTACGAGAGTCTGCTCATTCCGTTGGCCGTCATACTCAGCGTACCCTTCGGACTGGCTGGCTCGTTTCTCTTTGCCCATCTGTGGGGACTGGAGAACAACATCTATATGCAGACGGGTCTCATCATGCTTATCGGCCTGCTCTCGAAGACCGCCATCCTGTTGACGGAGTATGCTACCACGCGCCGTCGTCAGGGCCTGGGCATCATAGAGGCTGCCCTTGATGCAGCAGCCGTCCGACTGCGTCCCATCCTCATGACTTCTATGACAATGGTGTTCGGTCTGCTGCCGTTGGCTTTGGCCACAGGCGTCGGTGCCAACGGCAACCACTCGCTCGGTGTAGGCACCATCGGTGGCATGGTCATCGGCACCATAGCCCTTCTCTTCATCGTCCCCGTCCTCTTTGTCATCTTCCAGACCATAGAGGAACGGATTCAACGAACTTCCCAGAGATGACCTGTCAGATTTCGAAGTCGAGGCAGGAGCGCTGGACGGTGTAAGGACGGACCTTACCGTTGGCGACGGCGACGTGTTCGGGATGGACGGCATAACCCTTGAGGGCTGCTTCCGATTCGAGGGTGCTGTCGAGCATCACGTCGGCATTCGACGAGGCCAGACGACCGTCGATATGGACTTTCACGTCGAGCAGTCCGGGCACCTTGCCTACGAGACCTTCCAAACCTTCTTTAATACCTGCCTTGACGGCCTTCTTCTCTTCTTCGGTGAGTTCTGGATTCAGTGTCCAGAGAATAATGTGCTTAACCATAATTGAACTAATTTTGTAAACTACATATATTTTTTTTAACCACGAATTACACGAATTTCACAAATTATTAAACAACGGATTTTACGGATTAAACGGATTCTCGAATGCTGCGGGCAATTCGAAGTGCATCTTCTTGCCTGTAGTGGGATGTGTGAAGCTGATGGCCTGTGCCTGGAGATAGAGACGGTCGGCCTTTGTGCCGTAGAGTTCATCGCCCTTGATGGGACAGCCAAGACCTTGCTCGTGGGCACAGTGCATCCGTAATTGGTGGGTCCTACCCGTATGAGGCCAGAGGGCGAGGAGGTTGGGAGGGGTCAACACCCTGTATTCGGTGATGGCGCGTTTGCCGTGTTCGAAGTCGACGACCTGACGCGGACGGTTCAGGGGGTCGCGGAGCAGGGGTAGGTCGATGATGCCGTGTTCTTTCTGGGGTACACCCTCCACGACGGCCAGGTATTTCTTCTTCACGGTGTGCTCCGTAAATTGCTTTTGTAAGTGGTGATAGGCTTCAGTGGTCTTGGCAATGACCATGATGCCCGACGTCCACATGTCTAAACGGTGTACAGGTTGGGAGCCGGCCCAGCGTTCTTGTGCCCACGTGGCGACGGAATGGTTTTCTGTTCGTCCAGGGATGCTCAGCAGTCCAGCGGGTTTGTCGATGACGGCGATGGCGTCATCCTCATAGACCACCTCGGGCACCAGATGGGGGAATCCGTTTGCATCGGGACTGGGATCGACGTCAAGGCCCTGCAGCATCCATGTCAGTACAGGCTTGCACTTCCCTCGACAGGCGGGATAGAACTGTCCGTGGTGACGGATATCACTTTTGGGTGAAGGCCCCCACCAGAACTCCGCCATGCAAAGGGGCTGCAGACCATTCTGATAAGCATATTGCAGAAGCTTCGGTGCACAGCAGTCGCCTGTACCACCTGGAGGCAGGGGGAATTTCTTTCGGATGCGGGGCGAACAATGGTAGTCTTGCCAAACCTCCACAAGGTCTTTCTTCTCACCCTGGGCATTCAGAAACTGGTATTGTCGGAAGAGCCAGAGTTGCAGGTCTTGGGACATTTTTTTAGAGGTGAGTGGTGAGAGGTGAGTAGTGAGAGATATCTCGCGCTCGGTCTGTTTAAAGTGGCCATTGGGATCTTGGACATCGAAGACAGGCGGCACGAAATAAGGCCAGTCGTTGCGGCCTTCGAGCAGTCCAGAATATGCCGCTATATAACAGAGGGACGGTTCTTTTGTTACATCGCCTAATGTAACAAAAGAACCGTCCCTCTGTTTCACTATCAGCACACCGAACATTTTTCCTTCGGAGGGATTGATGTGCTCAATCTCCCGCTTCACCTCTTCGGCAGCTAACAGACACAGCGGATGAGGCTCGTAGCAGAAAGGATTGTTGAACCGCTCCGGAGGAATGATATCAGAATGAAGGGCATGCAGTCTCATTTCTCACCTCTCACTTCTTACCTCTCACTTCTCACCTCTCACCTCTCACCTCCAAAATATCGAGGCATTGCTCCACAGGGATACCTTTGTTCTTGTCGGGGGTGTCCTTGTAGCGCTCTATCATGCGGAATACAGTATCCATCGCCGTACGGGTGCTGGTCTTCAGCGTCTCTCCGTTGAGCAGATGACCGATGAGTACAGCCGAGAAGATATCACCCGTGCCGTGGAACAGTCCGGGAATCTCATGATACTCCAAATGGAAGTAGCTGTCGTCATAGTGGTTATATCCTGCCACAGCGTTCTGCCCGTCAATCTTACAGCTTGTGATAAGTACAGACAGACAGCCTATCTGGCGGAGTTTGTCTAGTAGTGTTTTCGCTTCTTCCCAAGTGATGCCCTCCATGTGGATAGGGGTGTTGGTCAGGTAGCAGGCCTCTGTATAGTTAGGAAAGGTGAGGTGTGCCACGCTGACCATCTCACGCATCAGCTCCACCTGCCGTTCCGTCATGCCATTGTATAGCCGTCCGCCGTCACCAAGGATTGGATCAACGAATACGGTGGTTCCCAGCGCTCCTTGTTCCTTGCAGTAGTTGGCCACGAGTTTGGCCTGCTCATCGCTGAACATCAGACCTGTGCAGACGGCATCAAATGAAAAGCCGAGTTCTTTCCAAACAGGCAACGTACCACGAATGTAGTCCGTCGTATCCTGGATGTTGAACTTTCCGTAGTCGAGCGTATTCGATACGAGTGCTGTAGGCAGACTATAGGTGGGAATACCCAGATATGACAGGATCGGCAGCATGGCCACCATACCCACCTTGCTGTAGCCTACGACATCGTTAATCAATAATATCTGTTTCATACATTTCTTTTCATTGGCTTCCCTCTGGAGTGGTCTCTTCATATTGAGACAACTTCCGCAAGAGATTGACTTTGGTGACAATGTTATAATAGCCGTTGACAAACAATCCTAACTTCCTCAATTTGGCGATGTCATTGTCAGTGAGCGCGATTCTGTAGGAGGTGGCATCCCTACCCACAGCAGCACATCCCCACTTGTTCAGCTCATTATAATTACCTTCCAGCGTCATGTCCGTACTACTGTAGATGGTCTTGAACAACCAATAAGTGCGGTCGATATCGTTTCTGTCAGTAGTGAAGATAAATTCCAGCTTGTCGCCTTCCGAAGCAGTCATGAAGTTTTCTGGCTTGATGACGAAACCGTTCTCCCAGTTGCCGAAGTGACATTCTCCCTCCCAAATAGTACGGGAATCCCAATTGTTGTGAATGGGTGTCAGGCGAACCTTCTTAATCGTGATAGTGGTGGTGTCGGAAGCCTGAAAGATCACCTCCCTGACATTCCTGACATCGAGACCGTCGAAGAAACAGGTTAAAGAAGTAATGCCTTCACGACCCCAGGTCTTCACTTCCTCGGAAATAAGGACTTGTGTCTCCACCTTTGTCGGCTCTGCGAACTCGAAGGTGATCGACTCGTAGGGCGTCCAGTCTACGGGTAAGTTACGCTCCTTCATAATGCCCACCAAACCGCCCCAGCGGGAGGCATTGTAGGTAATGCTGCCGTCATCGTTGGTCTTGAAGTTTTCATAGATATTATAGGTGGCCCTGAACTTCGAGGTGATATTATATTTATCCTCCTGGATGTCCTGCTTGCAAGCAGTCAGGGCCACGGCTATCAGTGTCATCAACAGAATCTTCTTCATCGTCCAATCATTTATCGCTGCAAAGATAATTATTTTTTTAGACATAAAAACAAAAGAAACAAAAAATAATATATACTTATATTCTTATGTCTAAAAATATGCATAACTTTGTACCCGATTTATGGGAAATCAACAGACATCGTCGATACTGGCGCTTCAACAACAGCGGCTGCTGCTCCAGATGGAGTATGCAGCCGAAAAGGACGCCTTCCGTAAGCAGACCGAGGAGATGGGACTGCAGCGGAAGGTGAAGAGGGGCGATGCCTGGTATCCGGTGAAGTTGGGCAAGAGCTACTATAACTCGCTCAATCAGCTGGTGGTAGAAGTGTTCCGTCAGGGTGACGAAGATGAGATTGAACATAACTTTGAATTCGGACGACCGGTGGCATTTTTTACTAATAAAACTCGTCAGACTAGTCAATCCAAGATCAAATACTTCCCATTTACAGGCACCGTCAGCTATGTCGACGGCGACCGTATGGTGGTGGCCGTGCCAGACAACGGTCAGCTCATCGACGTGCAGGGAGCGGAGAACGTGGGAATCCAGCTCTTCTTCGACGAGACGAGTTATAAGATGATGTTCGAGGCACTCGACCGTGTGATGAAAGCCAAGGGACGACTGGGTTACCTGAGGGATCTGTTCTATTCAAGGAGACGGGAAGACAAGGAGACAGGGAAACAAGAAGGGATGAAGGCTGAGACTTTCAGCTTTGCTCCCATGCATTTCTCTTATCTGAACCGAACGCAGGAGGATGCCGTCAACAAGGTGCTGCAGGCGAAGGATGTCGCCATTGTCCACGGTCCTCCAGGCACGGGTAAGACCACCACGCTTGTCGAGGCCATCTACGAGACGCTGCGACGCGAGAATCAGGTGCTGGTCTGTGCACAGAGTAATATGGCCGTTGACTGGATCTCCGAGAAGCTCGTTGACCGTGGCATCAACGTTTTACGCATCGGCAATCCGACACGTGTCAACGACAAGATGCTCTCCTTTACCTATGAACGGCGTTTTGAGGCCCACCCTGACTACGAATTGCTATGGGCCATTCGGAAGGCCATCCGTGACCTTCGGAGTCATCGCAAACGGGGTGACGATAAATACCACCAGAAGATGGAACGTCTCAAGGAACGGGCCACTGAACTCGAGATACGTATCAACGCCCAGCTTTTCGGTGAGGCGCGTGTCATCGCCTCTACCCTTGTAGGTTCCGCCAATCGATTGCTCGAAGGGCAGAAGTTTGGTACGCTGTTCATCGACGAGGCGGCACAAGCCCTTGAAGCAGCCTGTTGGATTCCTATCCGTCGGGTGTCACGTGTCATTCTTGCGGGTGACCACTGTCAGCTGCCACCTACCGTGAAGAGCTTTGCTGCGATGAAGGCTGGTCTTGGTAAGACGCTGATGGAACGCATCGTCGACAACCATCCCGAGACCGTCACCCTGTTGAAGATGCAATATCGTATGAATGAAGAAATCATGCGTTTTTCCTCGGATTGGTTCTATGGCAATCAGGTGGAGTCTGCCCCAGAGGTGAAATACCGCAGCATCCTCGACCTCGATATCCCGATGACGTGGATAGATACCTCTTTATTTGTGGAAAGTGGAAAGAGGAAAGAGGAAGGAGAATTGTTCAAGGAGGAATTTGTGGGTGAGAGTTTCGGACGTATTAACAAGGCAGAGGCAGAGCTCACACTTCTCGTTCTTGAACAATATTTCCAGAAGATAGGTAAACAGCGTATCCTCGACGAACGCCTCGATGTCGGTATTATCTCGCCCTATCGTGCCCAGGTACAGTACCTCCGGCGACAGCTCAAGAAACGGGAGTTCTTCAAACCTTACCGTAGTCTCATCAGCGTCAATACCGTCGATGGCTTCCAAGGTCAGGAACGTGACATTATCCTGATTTCCCTCGTTCGTGCCAACGATGAAGGACAGATTGGCTTTCTCCGCGATTTGCGAAGAATGAACGTTGCCATCACCCGTGCCCGTATGAAACTCATCATCCTCGGCGATGCCTCCACGATGACGCGTCATCCCTTCTACAAGCGTCTCTACGACTATATCGAGGCCCTCTGACCGCGCTCTTGCTTCTGATTTAACTCCTTTTAACTCCTATCACTCCTTTAACTCCATAAAACTTTGTACCTTTGCAGCGATTAGAATGTCGTAACAATGGTTGAAATCAAGAAAATAACCACTAAAAAGGAACTTCGCCAGTTCGTGCAGTTCTATTATGACCTTTATCGCGACAACGATTGTGCCGTGCCTTTCCTCTATTTCGACGAGATGGCAACGCTCGATCGTCAAAAGAATCCCTCGTTCGATTACTGTGAGGCCGACTATTTCCTGGCTTATCAGGAGGGAAAGGTTGTGGGGCGAGTTGCCGCCATCATCAACCGTCGTGCCAATGAGCGTTGGAATAGTCGTCAGGTGCGTTTCGGATGGTTCGATTTCATTGACGACCCAGAGGTCTCGTCTGCCCTGTTGAAGACCGTAGAGGATTGGGGCCGTGAACAAGGCATGACTGAGATGATCGGTCCCATGGGCTTTATCGATACAGACCGTGAGGGTATGCTGGTGGAAGGCTATGACGAACTGGCCTCGATGTATATCAACTATAATTACCCTTACTATCCTCAGCATATTGAGCGCATGGAAGGCTTTGAGAAATCCAATGACTGGGTGGAGATGAAGGTAAGGGTTCCTGAAGTCGTGCCGGAGAAGTTTGCCAAGGTCACGGAGATGGTGCGTCGCCGTTATAACCTCAAGGTCCATAAGTTTACCAACCATGAGCTGATGAAGGAGGGCAAGGCCCACGAGATCTTCAGACTGCTCAATGCCACCTATCAGGACCTCTATGGTTTCTGCCAGTTGACAGACAGGCAGATCAACAAACTCGTGGGCGACTATATCAAGATTGCCGACCTGAACCTGGTGACGGGTATCGTTGACGGCAATGACAACGACAAGCTCGTAGGTTTTGCCATCACCTTCCCCTCGTTCTCCGAGGCTCTGCAAAAGACCCGCGACGGACGGCTCTTCCCCTTTGGATGGTGGCATCTGCTGAAAGTGCTCAAGTGGCATAAGACACCCATCGTCAATCTCCTGCTGATAGGCGTTCTGCCAGAATACCGTGCCAAGGGTGCCAACGGACTCATCTTCGACGATCTGATCCGTCAGTTCCAGCGTTATGGCTTTAAGTGGGCTGATACCGGTCCGATGATGGAGACCAACGACGGGGTGCTTTCACAATGGCAGTATCTTGAATCCCAGATACACCGTCGCCACCGTTGTTATAAGAAATTATTATAATATGATGGATAGTATGACTTGGGAGTTTGTACTCCGTATCTTTGTGGCAGCCCTGTTGGGCGGTGCCATCGGCTTGGAACGTGAATATAGAGCCAAAGAGGCCGGTTTCCGCACCCATTTCCTCGTAGCACTGGGGTCTGCCTTGTTTATGGTGGTCTCTGCCTATGGCTTCGAGGGCGCCATGCACACACCAGAACATCGTTGGGATGTGTCGCGTGTTGCAGCCCAGGTGGTTAGTGGCATCGGTTTCATCGGTGCTGGTACGATTATCTTCCACAAGAGTGAGAATGTGGTGCGCGGCCTGACTACCGCTGCCGGCGTGTGGGTGGTGGCAGCCATCGGCCTGGCTTGCGGAGGCGGCATGTATGCGCTGGCCACTGCGGCTACTATCCTCGTTCTTGCAGGCCTGGAAGCCTTTAACTTTATCCTTCACAAATTCGACAAGCATCGTAAATCATAGAATCAATATGACAAAGATATATGAACAGGATGGCAAGACCATCATTCAGACCGACAGCAGGATCGACACTGCCACGGCAGGACAGTTTGAACAGGATATCCATGATGCCCTTCAAAAACCGGGAGTCCATGTAGAGATAGACTGTTCGCAACTCACCTATTTGGCCAGTAGCGGCCTTCGTGTCATCCAACAGTCGATGCGGCAGGTGATGGCCCATGGCGGCACCTTTAAGATGACGAATGTCGGGCCGAAAGTCTATAAGGTACTTGCCATTACAGGCTTCACGAAGTTTATCAAGGTCGAACAGAGTCAGTAAGCTCCTGCTCACAAGGGATTCGAACCCAGAACGTAGAGCCCAGTCCCTCTCCATCACTGTTCACGCCTATTTCTCCGCCACAACGCTCGGCAAGCGACTTGCAGATGGCTAAGCCCATACCTGTGCCTTGCACGAATTCGTCGAGTTTCACAAATCTTTCAAACACAACAGCCTGCTTGTCCTTGGGGATGCCGGCGCCAGTGTCCTCGCAATAGAGGTAGAGGGCGTGTTGTTCGTAACGGTAGCCAATCTTGATATGTCCTTCTTTCGTGAACTTCACGGCATTGGTGACAAAGTTGGTGAGGATCTGTTGGATTCGTCCGATGTCGAGCTTTGTGATGAACGACTGATAGGGATTCTCCTTCAGGAATGCTATGTCAGGATTCTGTACGCGCTGTTCCAGGGTGAAGCTGATGTCATCGAATGCCTTGGCGAAATCCACGCTTTCGGGTTCGATGGCGATGGCGCCATCGGTGATGCTTGAGGCCTCGATGATGTCGTTGATGAGGCGCTGAAGCATATCGCTGGAATTGCGGATGATACGGATATACTCCCCACGCTCCGGCATGTCGCCGAGGGCTTCGAGCACACCGGTAAAGCCGACGATGGCATTCAGCGGCGTGCGTAACTCATGGGTCATTGAGGCCATGAATCCACTCTTCTGACGCACACTGTCGCTGGCACGACGGGCTTCCTCTTCGAGCAGCTCCTTGGCTCGGGTGAGCGTGGTGATGTCGGCCGTGATACCTTCATGGCCGATAATATGACCTTGAGCGTCGAAGACTGGGTTGAAGGTGATGTTGAACACGCTGTCCGTCTGTTCGTCAGCCTTCTTGAGACGATGGATGATGAAGTTACGCGACTCTCTGGTGTTTGTGTCGTTGATAATCTGACGGACGGTCTCACGGTCTTCCTCTTGTAGGACTTCGAGGAACGACTCGAAGGTGTGCGTGATCTCCGGATGCTCCAGCGAACGGTAGAAAGATATCGTCTTTGACGGAATGTCGCTGTGCATGATATAGCGTTCGCTGTTCTGCAGGAGATAAATGAGCCTCTCCTCCTGAAGACCAATCTGCTCCTGTGTCTGTTTCTCCTCTCGTTTGAGTTTGTACATCTGATTGACAAACTCGCGGCTCTTGGTGATGTCGATGGCTATCACGAAATAGTTGACAATGTCGCCGTCGGCATTGAAAAGGGGTGTGATATGGCATTCGATATAACGGTTGATGCCGAAGTCAGGATATTCCATGTGCTGGCAGAAATGCACCTCGTCGCGGTTGTCGGGTGTAATGACATTGCGGAAGATGGGCACGTCGAACATGCAGACCGTCTCCCAAAAGCGGCGGGAGTCGGCATTGTTGTCCATACCGCAGAGTTTCTTCATGTTGTCGTTCAGGTCGAGCAGGAAACCGTCCTTATCATAGAACGACATGGCCACTAGCGGAATGTTCGACAGACAATCATACTTGTGGATGAGGTCACGGGCGGCTTGGTCTTCCTCCATCTCATGGGTGACGTCATGAACGGCATTGACGATGTAGGCAGGACGCCCGTCATTGTCGAGTTCGGAGATGGCATGTCCCTGTAAGTTGAGCCAGTCGGGTTGGTCATCTGTACCCTTGTTCCAACGTTTGTCGAGTTCAAAGCGACGCTCACGGCCTTCGATGAGCCGTTTCATCTTCTGTGTGAACTCCTGTCGCTGGTCAGGATGGATGCGACGGGTAAACTCTTCCAGGGTAAGTCCCTCTTTAGGCAGGATATGTCCATAGTGGTTGGTGATGCGGTCGTGGGCAATATCGTACTGCATCACTTTAAAGTTCCCCATGTGAAGGGCCTGATACATCATCTCATTCAGTTCCGTGGAGTGGCGGGTTGAACTGCGCACATGTTTCCGGGCCAGACGGATGAAGAAATAGAGCAGTCCCATCAGCAGCAATGCTGCGATGATGGCGTAGAGGAATACGGGCGCCGACTTCTGCTCGATCCGCTCGGGGTGGAACCATCGGTTCTGGATGGCGGCCACCTCTCCACTCTGCAGCAGACGTGAATATTGGTCGTCGATCTCATCCACCAACTGCCGGTCGCGGCCCACGAGGTGCAGCTCCGAGATGGGGATGCCCACATCGTTGAGGGAAATGCCCTCAAGGTTCAACTCCTTGATCTTCCATTTCAGCGGCTCCTCGCCCCATACATAGTATTTATAGTCGCCATTGATGAGTCCCAACAGCGCCACCTTCGGGGTCTGGAACTCCATCAGCTTGGTGTTGAGGGAGTCTCCGTCCATGAAGTAGAAGGCGGAGTAGTCGCCGGGTTTGAAGACAGCGCCTTCACGCTCCAGTTGCTTCAGGGTAACCATGTCTACGGAGTCAGAGTGCATTGCCACACGGATGCGGTTGTAGTTGACGATGTTGTTGGAGACAACGTATTGGCTGTTATTGCTGTAACGGCGTGCATTGGCCAGGATGATGTCTGCATCGCCTCGCTCAAAGGTCTTCAGGGCGATGCTCCATTCCTTCATGACGAATTTGATGGAGATGCCAAGCTTCTCGGCCACCTTTCGCATGATATCAATATTGCTGCCGGCAGGCTCGCCTTTGTCGTTGAGGAACTCATAGGGTGGCTTGTCCCAGTCGCATACCATGATCACAGGTCGCTTTGTATTGTACTTATCAGACAGCGGTTGTGCCTGTGTCGTGATAAGTGATAAGTGATAAGCGATAAGTATAAATAGTAATCTTTTCATCTTAGGCCAGTTTTTTACGTTTGATGACAGAGGCGTGACAGGGAATCATGATGTAGACCGTGGTGCCGGAACCGCGCTCACTGCTGATTTCAATGGTGCCGCCCATCTGGCGCACCAGCTCCTTGGTAATAGAGAGGCCGAGGCCTTTCGTGTTGTTGGTCGCAAAAGGTATTTCACCATTCAGTCGGGCGAGTTCGTTCTCTGGGATACCCTCGCCGGTGTCGTCGATGGAGATAATCAGACGGCGACCGATATAATCATAGCGGGCTCGTACGATACCGCTGGCAGTATGCTGGGCGGCATTGCCGGCAATCTGCTTGATGGCTTGACCGAGGTTCTCGGCGTCGATGTCGACGGTGAGCTGTTCATAGGGATTCTCTACGATATAACGGGTGTCGGCATTCTGGAATTTTATCCAGCCCTCCATACATTGCGATTCAAATAGTTCTGCGAAGTTGCTGGGACGCCTGTGGAATTCCACCATCCCGGCTTCTAAGCGAGACAGGTAGAGCACATTATCGATCAGATGAAGCAGATAGTCGGCATTATTGAGGATGCCCTGGCTCAGGATCGCTTCGTTTTGACTCGGCTTTTCCATATCGAGCTCTGCCACATACCCCTGTACGGTATTCATCGGCGTACGGATCTCCTGAACCATATTCTTGATGAATGTATTCTTCGTATTCTCTACCTCCTGCACCTTGGCCGTCTCTTGAGCCATCCGGTTTTCGGTGTCGTACAGGTCGGTGAGATCCCGCAACAGGCCTTCGTACTGATAGACCTTGCCGTCCTTGTCGTGCATCGGAGTCAGGGAGAACAGAATGGTCAGCTGCTGTCCGCCCTTGACGCGCAGGGTTGTGCGGATGACCATCTTGATATCCTTGTCCTCACAGTCGTCCAGCACGCTGAGCATACGCATGGCTTGTTTCTTGGAACGGTCGTCGACGAGCGTCATGCAACGGGTCTGCGTCAATGTGTGCTGCACCTCGTTGACATGGCGGTAGATGGTCAACAGATGCGACTGGGGCGAGTAGGTGACAAAGCGCACATCACTCTCGTGGGTGATACTGTCGATGCCGGCATCATATTCGCTGAGGACAGCCTTCGCCTTGTTGAGGCGTTCCAACTCTTGTGTGTAAACTTCATGGCTGTTGAGCATATCTGTCTTCTCTCGGCAGATGGCGAAGATGGCAAAGAGGTCACCGGCATCATCATTGACGGTCATCAGCTGGAACTCATTGACGACCGTGCCCTTACGGCGTATGCTCTCAATCTTCTGCATCTGTGGCGGCAGGTGGTCGAAGTCCGTCGTCTGTTCGGTGTTATAGCCATTGAGGTCGCTGAGGTTGAGTCCCTTCGTGTCGAGGAAGGCGCTGAGTGGCGGTTCTTCCTGGATGATGGCCTCAGGGTCGCAGTCGAACATCTCGCAGGCCTTCGGGTTGATGTTGATGAGGCGTCCTTCTTTGTTGAAGAGCAGGATGCCGACGATGGGGGTGTAGAAGATAGACCAGTAGCGGAGAGTGCGCTCATCGTCCTGTCGCTGGCGGCTACGTTCTTCCGTGATATCTTTCTTGGTACCGATGATGACGGTGGGTTTGCCCTCTTTGTCGCGTCGCAGCACGGAAAGCACAATATTGAAGTCGCGCAGTTCATGGTCACCGCCCTCACTGTCCTTTGCCTTCAACTCCAGCGTGATCATCTTCTCTCCCTCTTGGTCTCTTCCGGCTGTCTTCTGCCTTCCTGCCAGTTCGTCGATGGCCGCTTTCAGACGTTCAAAGTCCTCGGCATTGTACCGTTGTGAGAACTCGCTCATCGTATAGGTGTAGGCCACCTGTCCGTTTTCGTTGCGCCAGGCAAACTGGTTCGTCTGTATATCATAGGTCCAAATTCGTACCTGACTGGTTTCCAGGATCAGTGCCAACCGTCGGTTACGCTTGTCGTTCATCCGAGTGAGGCGCCTGTTCTGAATGCGGTAGCTTAAGATGTAGACGAGCATGAAGAGCAGCAGTAGCCCGACGCCTTCCATCGCGTAGGCTATCCAGGCGGGAGCGTCTTGTTTCTGGCGCTCCGGATAGAACCATTTGTCTTGCAGCGCCTGAAGCTGATCGGTGGCATTGAGCTTGGTCAGCTCTTCGTCGAGTATGTCAAGCAGATGCTGGTCGTTCGACATGAATTTGTATTCACCGTGTGGCATATTCACGGGGGTCAGCTGCAGGTTGTCAATCAGATAGCGGTTCATCAGCCATTTCAGCGTGAGTGTATTCCACACAATCTGTCCCTCCTCCTTGGCACTTACCTGCTGGATGACTTCGCGGATGTCTTTCTCGGGAATCGCATTCTCCCCCCAACCGTAGTCGAGCATCAGGTGGTAGCACATGGAGGTGTTGTTGACGATGACTTTCATGCCGGGCTTGCCGAGGTCGCGGAAGGTCTTGATCTCCACCGGTTTGCTTTTGGGCGTCAACACACTCTGGGTAAACAGCGTCACGGCATTCTTTCCATAAAGGCCGTATTCGTCATGATAGCCTACGGCCAGACCGAGCATCAGGTCCGAGCGCCCTTCCTTCAGATCTTTAAATGCTTCTTCCGATGACTTCATTTTGATGGTATAGGGGATGTCGAGTCGCTTCATCATGATGCGGATAAGGTCGATGTTATAGCCTTTGGGCTCGCCCTGGTCGTCGAGGAAGGCGTATGGCCAGAGATCCCAGACGTCCTCATAGACAAGCGGGTTCTCCTCGGTATAAACCCTCACACTATCACCTTTGGCCAGTACACTGGCAAGCGACAGCTGATATGCGATAAGCAGCAACAGTATCTTTTTCATCATTTTGTTTTTTGTCTTTTATATATAATAAGGTACACGCGAAAGGGTTGACTTGACCGCACTTGTCCCTTTTTGCTGCAAAGTTACGAATTTTTTGCTTAAAAACCGTTATAAAACGTCATTTGGTTTAAAATAAAAAGTTTATCAAACGTATCAGACACTTTGTGGAATGTAACATTTTAAGGTTTTGATACATTTTGGAAAATTATACGTTACAAAATGTAAAGTGGATAAATGAAATTTATAATATCTTTGCATCCGATAAGAAATAATGTGGAAAGAACCATTTTATATAACAATTATCTTACTAATTAATTTATTATGTGGAATTTTAAATCACTACAAAAGCCGTTAGTGTTTCTGTTCCTGCTCTGTTTGTTCCCTCTGGGAGCTTTGGCTCAGGGCACCATTACTGGAACAGTAAATGATGAATCAGGTGAACCCATTATTGGTGCCAGCGTGAAAGTGCAGGGTACTAAGACGGGGGCCATCACCGATTTCAAGGGTAACTTCAGTGTTCAGGCTGACGCCAACTCAACACTGCAGATTTCTTACATTGGTTATATCACAGCAACCGTGAAGGCCAATGGTCGTAACAACATCACCGTCGTCCTAAAGGAAGACGCCCAGACGCTGAACGACGTGGTCGTCATCGGTTATGGTGTTCAGAAGAAGAGCGACCTGACTGGTGCCGTTGCATCTGTGAAGGGTGATGAGATCAAGAACCTGTCGACAACTGAT
>JAEEGI010008215.1_pt1 | contig 23124 bp, 17 predicted proteins | sample 8958751 | NCBI WGS metagenome assembly JAEEGI01 (sample SAMN16246545, study PRJNA631951) | gut metagenome | biome: gut microbiome; feature: rumen; material: KS-attached | host: Bos | place: Iran: Karaj | collected 2018-10 | reverse complement strand
TTCTCCGAAGACGGCATGTCCCACCTAATCAAAGGCAATTTTTTCAAAATAGTGTACCCATAACCGATACACTATGTAATACTCCCAATTTCAAGTCAAAAATGGCATTTTCGAGAAAAAGCCCGAAAATGCCATTATTTTTTTTGCTAGGCACGGATGCCCATACACTCTACAATACAACAATCAATCCACTTTCCTATATACCTCCAAATACCCCAAGCAATATATTTATCTATATATTATTCGTTGAATTATTCGTTACATTTATAGATACACTTATAGATACACCTCTCATGGGGATGGTGTGGCTTTCCAACCCCATTCAACGCTTACTTCTTGCCGTAGAGCACCCAGTCCAATACCCTGCGGTTGGCCACGTCCACCTTGCGTTGGTCGAACTCTATGTAAATGTCAGTCACAGAGTTAGCACTATGACCCAACGCATGGGCAATGGTCTCCTTGGGAATATCGAGGCTTGCGGCGATAGTTGCCCAGGAGTGACGCGCCCAATAGGTCGAGATCTTGGGGAACAGCGGCTGGTAAACCTTCTTGCCGCCACGTCCCACACGCTTCATCGGACCTATCTTCTTCAAACTGAGGTTCATCCTGTGGGTGTAGTCGCGGTAATCCTCGTAGCGTTCTAGGATGTTCAGCAACCAATTCTGACCACGGTAACGCTCGATGATTTCCAGAGCCTCAGGCTCTACCTTGATGGAGTACAGACGACCTGTCTTAGCGCGATAGTAGTTGATTCGCCCATCCTCAATCTCCTTGAGGTTGCACAGATCCACCATATTGATACCCAAAAGCATGAACATCAAGATGAACATATCGCGGTACTGCACTGCGTAGTCTTCCATTGGGAAGGTCATCAAGGTGCGCAGCTCCTCCACTTTCAAGTTCCGCTTTGGCGTAGCCACTGGGCGAATCTTGAAACGACGGAAGGGATAGAAGGACGTGATTTCATCGTCTATTGCTTCATTAAAGACCGCACGAATGTTCCGCAAGTGGATGTTGCGAGAGTTCTTGCGTGCAGTCTGGGCAAGGAAGTTCTCGAACGACGTAAGCCATTCCTTCGTGATGTCCTCAAAGGAAAGGCGATCCAGCTTGTCCCCAGCGAATGCCCTCATGCGGGACAACGTGTGCATGTAAAGCCCTCTTGTGCTGGGTTTCTTACTGTCTGCAAACATCTTGAAACGAGTAACGAACAAGGTCTTTCTTTTCTCGACTTCTTGCTTCTTTTCAGCCTTCACTGGGTTGAGTTTTCGTTCAATCTCATCCCTGATTTCTATGGCTGTCATCAAAGGCAGACGTCCTTCATCCCCAAGAATGAACAATGTGCGTTCAACTACCTGCATGGCTCCCTTAATATGGAGGTTCAGCACCTGCTGATTCGGGTGCTTTACCACCATACACTTCTTTGAATCCCATTGTTTGGGCAATACTTTCACGGGAAGTGAAATGTAGGCAGTTTTGCGATTCTGGCAGATTGCCACTTTCAAAACTGATGGAAGACCTGGTTTCGTCCTCCGGGTGTCATGAAAAAAACTAGTTTTAGCCATAATAAATACTCGGTCTTTATTGGCTGAATTTTACCCTTCTTCAATCTCGCTTTTGTTTGCACATTTCGAAAATGTGCAAGCTAATGTGCAAACTTTTTGATGCGAAATCGGGAGAAATTGGGTGAAATTGTGCCAATTTGTCCTTTTTTTTTATGGTCGTTGTCAGCTTTTTTACGCAAAATACGCCAACATTCAAGGGTTTAAATCCTTGATTGTTAGCGTATTACTTTGTTTGAGCGGTAAACGGGACTCGAACCCGCGGCCCTCAGCTTGGGAAGCTGATGCTCTACCAACTGAGCTACTACCGCAATATGGTCGGTCATCGTGCTTGCACTTGGCAAGCGGTGACGGCTATGTCTGAGATATATCTCTGCCCTCCCTTTCGTCAGGCACCTGCCTCGTTGATGACATCGGTGACGCTGTCGCCGTCGTGAGTGACATAATAACGCACGGTCACGGTGTCATTGATGTACCAGGCGTCCTTGTGGTCACTGTCAAGGTCAGGATATTCAAAACTCATGGTATCCTTCCCCACAAGGAGTGAGATGCTATTGGTCGCGCCGTCGATGGCGACTCCTGTAACCTGCTGTGCGGTGTCATTTTCCACCACAGTGCTGTCAACCTCGGGAGTATTGTTGTCCTGTTGTTTGCTTTCAGTACAGGAAAACAAAGAGATAGCAAAGAGTGCCCCTAAGGCAAAAACCAAATTCTTCATGTCCTTTAAAAATAATGAGTTTGTTTTACAGCGACAAAATTAGTGAATAATCCTGACGGCACCAAAAAAAACGCTGATTTTCTCGACTGTGGAGAGCAAGCTCTTAAAACTTGTAATTGTCGTTATCGAGGCTGTCCATCTCTTCAAAGTCTGAGATTTCGTCCTCATCATATTCCTCGTCACCGTAGAACTCACTCTTGTCAATCGCCTCGATGTTGTTGGCATCAGGTATCTTGGGGATAGTGATGAAATCAGAGATATCCACGCTCTGTGCAGGGGGATTGCCCACCTTGCTCTCGCACAAGGGATCGTGAAGGCTCTTACCGGGAATCACTTCCTTGAGTTTCACCTTGAAGAATCGTTCTGTCATGTAGTCAAAGACGAATTTCAGCCTCTGTCCTTCATCATCGAGCAACTCATCGAGTTGTGTATCGTCCATGATCCAGATATCCTCATCGGTGTCAGTCCCCATGTCCATGCAGGTTACTTCTTTCTCTTTGGCCCACTCATCATCACAGATGTAGAATGAATCCATCTGATCCTTGCTAAAGCCTGCAGAATCCAGAATGATATTGCGCAGTTGCATGAATGTTGCCGTTGAGTCAATGGCTATCTGCAATTTAAAATTATCGGCCTCGTCCGAGACAATGACAAATTTGTAAATCATAGTGCTAACGCGTTTTTCTATCTAAATTTGATGTTGCGAAATTACTAATACAATTTTAACGGGCAAATGTTTTTGCAATTTTTTTTATAAAAGTGTTGAAAAATCGGGGTCTTTTGGGGCATAAATAATGAAACCACGCTTTTTCGGGCGTGGTTCCATCGTTTTACTCCTTATTGGTTGTGTCATCGGCTTCAAGGCACGAGGCCATAGGAGCGGAAGACCTTCTGAATCTTTTCCAATGCAAATGCCACCTGCTCGTGGGTGTGAGTGGCCATGAGGCTGAAGCGAATGAGCGTGTCGTTGGGTGCCACAGCGGGCGAAACGACGGGATTGACAAAGATTCCCTCGTTCAACAAGTCGCGCGTGATGGCGAACGTCTTGTTGTTATCACGGATAAACAACGGGATGATGGGAGTCTCGGTATGGCCGATTTCACAACCCATATCGCGGAATCCCTGCAGTGCCTCATGAGTGATTTTCCAGAGGTGCTCCTGACGCTCGGGCTCACTGATGAGAATATCAATAGCCTTCATCGCTGCGGCAGTCGATGCGGGGGTGATGCTGGCGGTGAAGATGTAGCTGCGTGAGTGGTGGCGCAGGTAGTTGGTGATCACGCTACTGGTGGCGATGAAACCACCCAGTGATGCGATGGACTTGGAAAAGGTACCCATGATCAGGTCCACTTCATCGCGCAGGCCGAAGTGATCGCATACGCCGCGTCCACCTTCACCGAAGACGCCGATACCATGAGCCTCATCGACCATGATGCTGGCATTGTACTTGTGGGCCAAGTCAACGATGTCAGGGAGCTTGCAGACGTCACCTTCCATCGAGAACACGCCGTCGGTAACGATGAGCTTAACGCGGTCGGGCTCACATTTCTTGAGTTGTGCCTCAAGCGAGGCCATATCATTGTGTTTGTACTTGAGCGAGTTGGAGAAGGAAAGTCGCCGTCCTTCGATGATGGAGGCATGATCCTGCTCATCCCATAGGATATAGTCTTCACGCCCAGTCAGCGTGGAAATGACTCCCAGGTTGACGCCAAAGCCAGTGCTATAGATCATCGCGTCTTCCTTGCCTTCATATTCAGCGAGCTTGCGCTCCAGCTGTTTGTGGAGGTCGAGCGTTCCGTTAAGGAAGGGGGAGCCGGCACAGCCTGTGCCGTATTTCTCTGTGGCCTCGATGGCAGCCTGCTTAATGCGCTCATCGTTGACCAGTCCTGAGTAGCAGTTGGAACCGAACATCAGCACCTTTTTGCCATTCATCAGCACTTCGGTGTCTTGTTCGCTCGAGATGGCGCGAAAGTAAGGATAAATGCCCGCAGCTTTAGCTTTCTGCGGTTCTTCATAACGCGCTAACTTATTCTCTAATAGGTTCATAAACAAATTTCTATCTAATTAGATTGACCTGTTGTGACACCTGTGTCACGCACAGATAACATTATAATTGGCTGCAAATATACAACAATAATTGTTAAGCAGATGTTAAATATATCGCAAAAAGTGACTAATTGACCAAAAGATTCAATGCTAAATCACTCATTTTCAACGTCTCGTGTCTATTAATAATTTTTAAAAAGAGTAAAAATTTAGTAATCAGTTCTTTCAATCGCGATCAGTATCATCCATGTCAAGCTCGGCATTATGAATCATGTCATAGTCAGAGAACTCGACACCGTCAAATTCTCCATCCTCAAACATGATATAGTCTTGCCTGAAACAACTTGTCATCATTAACATGACAGCGGTTGTCGCAAGTATCATCGTCATCCATTTGCGAAATTTTCTCATATTTCTATACTCAACTGGTTATGTCAATATTGACTGCAAAAATAAGAAAAAAATGAAAGAAAGCACTATTTTTCGGAAAAAAACAGTAATTTTGAAAATCAAATCACTCAAAACACTCAAGAGATGGACCTATTTGAACAGCGAATCAAGGAATTGCGGGAAATCATCAACCGCCACAACCATAACTACTATGTACTGAATGCGCCGACGATCAGCGACCAGGAGTTTGATGCCCTGCTTCGCGAGTTGCAGGACCTGGAGCGCGACTACCCGCAATATCAGGATCCGTTGTCCCCTACCCAACGTGTCGGCAGCGACATCAGCAAGGGGTTTACCCAGGTGCGGCATGAGCGTCCCATGATGTCACTGTCCAACAGTTACAGTATTGAGGAGGTGCAAGACTTCCTGCGCCGAGCCCAGGATGGACTGGGTGGTGAGGCCAGCGAAATTGTCGGTGAAATGAAATATGACGGCACGTCAATCTCGGTGACCTACGAACACGGACGGCTGGTGCGTGCCGTGACCCGAGGCGATGGTATTCAGGGAGACGACGTGACCGCCAATGTCATCACCATCAAATCGGTTCCTCTGGAAATTACAGGTTTTATTGACCTGCCCGACAAGTTTGAGGTGCGCGGCGAAATCGTGCTGCCGTGGCAGAGTTTTGAGAAATTGAACGCTGAACGCCAGTTCAATGAGGAGCCCCTGTTTGCCAATCCTCGTAATGCCGCTGCCGGAACACTCAAGTTACAAAACAGCGCCGAGGTGTCACGCCGTGGACTGGATGCAATCTTCTATTTCTTGCTGGGCGACAACCTGCCCTTTGACACCCATTACGACAGCATCAAGGCACTGCAGCGGTGGGGGTTCAAGACGGGCGAGATGTCCATCCTGCCCAGCATCGAGGCCGTTAAGGACTTTATCGGCTATTGGGATGTGGAACGCAAAAAACTGCCTGTTGCCACCGATGGTCTCGTGTTCAAGATCAATTCCCTGCGACAACAGCTCAACCTGGGAGCCACAGCCAAATCGCCCCGCTGGGCGATAGCCTACAAGTTTGCACCCGAGAGGGAATGCACCAAGCTACAGTATGTTTCCTTTGAAGTGGGACGAACGGGTGTTATCACGCCGGTCGCCAATCTTGACCCCGTGCTCCTGAGCGGCACTATCGTTAAGCGCGCCTCGCTACACAATGCCGACATCATCAGTCAACTGGATATTCACGAGGGCGACATGCTCTATGTAGAAAAAGGCGGTGAAATCATCCCTAAAATTGTCGGAGTTGACGAGAAACGACGCCAACCCGGCAGCGCACCCATCGCCTTTGTCACCCATTGCCCTTCATGCGGCACACCATTGCAGCGTGTCGAGGGTGAGGCAGCGTGGGTGTGTCCTAACAAGTGGGGATGCGGTCCCCAAATCTGCGGACGCATTGAGCACTTCGTCGGGCGACACGCGATGGATATTGACGGCATCGGCGAGGAAGTTGCCGTCATTCTCAACAAGAGTGGGCTGGTGAACGACGTGGCTGACCTGTATGACCTTACACAAGAGAAACTCGTCGCCCTTGACCGCTTCCAGGAAAAGAGCGCACAACGCATCCTGCGTGGTCTGGAAGCAAGCCGCAGCGTACCCTATGCCCGTGTCATCTTTGCACTTTCCATCCCATTTGTCGGTGAGACGACTGGCAAAGTGCTCGCGCGCCACACGCGAGACATCGACACGTTAATGACGCTACCAGCCGACCAGTTGGCAGCTATTCCTGAAATCGGCCCCAAGATAGCCCAATCGATTGTCGATTTCTTTGCCGAGGAGCGTAACCGCGTCATCGTTGAGCGACTGCGGGCAGCAGGTTTGCAGATGGCCCTAAGCGAGGAAGAGACAGCAGGACAGACCGATAAGCTGATGGGTAAGAAAGTGGTCATCAGCGGAGTGTTTGCCAAGCATTCACGCGAAGAATACAAAGCGATGATTGAACAGAACGGCGGCAAAAACGTGAGCAGCATCTCGAGTGCCACCAGTTTTATCCTCGCCGGCGAGAACATGGGACCGGCCAAACTGGAAAAAGCCCACAAACTGGGCATTGAAATCATCAATGAAGACCAGTTCCTTGCTATGATCGAATAACTGATGAGACGAACATTAATCATATTCTTGACAATGATGGCCTCCTGTTCCTGTATGACTATGCTCGCACAAGATGTCGAGACCTTTGTCGGCGGGCTGCTGGAGCAATACCCCAAGGCTCGGTTGCTCGATATCTACAAATCGTGCTTCCAAGATTACATGGGTGCCGAGCACCTGGTAAATGACACCGCAAGCGCCAGGAATTATCTCGAGCAGGAGCTTGCAATGACCATCGTTGATGACCTGCAGCCCTGGTATTATGAGCCCTGCGGTGTGGATGGCAACTATGTGCGCGTGAGCCTGCGGGCCGTCAAGGAAGGACACATCGCGGCCGACGCCTTACTCAACGCCTTCATCGCCAGTGCGGGAAACACCGAACGCCCTACCGTGGAGAGTTGGGCCACACGATGGCAAGTGATGGTGGGTACTATCGATAGGATGGGCTTATCCCTACCCTACTATCAACAAGACAAACAGTTCATTGAGGATGTGCTTTCACAGGGGAAATATGCCATCAGTCACTCACCTGACTACCGCAACGCCTATTCCCCTCATTACCGCATCGTCAAGCGGGATATCTTTGAACGCGATCTGAAGCCGCTGTTGCCACATCAGCCCTGATGCCAACACCATCATTCAAACCCCAATCAGAAAAGATAAAGACTACGCCCCGCAGAGCCATTCAGTGACTCATGCGGGGCGTCCGGCTTATGACTCCCTCACGGGAGCAATCATCTATTACCGTTTATAAAATTCAATATTTCTATACGTTTTATTTATTCCTGTGTTCTTTGTCACGATAAGGGAGGAGTTCGCCATAGAAAGTCATGTCATAGTTGCCCCATACGCTCACACAGGCCTGATTGCTGTTGTGGTAGACGGTAACATCCACATAGACTCTTGATGTCATCGAGCGACTCGACATCTCGTACTGCAAATGAACATCGCCATTTTTCTCGTACTTGATGCGCTTGTTGTAAACCGTACCCTTGTCGGTCCTTCCTCCTAGGCCATTTACGCCCGGACTGCCGTTGAGAAGGGCAAACTGGATGATGCCATCCTCGCCCTGGACCAATACAAAGTTGGAATTGCGATCAATGTTATAGTCCCTGAAGCCTGCATGTCCAAACTGGATGTAGTCAGCGACAACCACAAAGTAGCCACGCTTCATGGAGTTGACGGCTTTGGCATAGGCCACGTCATCGTTTAGTTCACTAATGCGTTTCTTGCGTTCCTTGATTTCCTGCTGGCTTTCATTGACAGGCTCGGCAGGCGTGATCACCTCGAGCTTAACGTTACTTGTTTCTATATCTACCACGTCGTCAATCACTTCCTGCGCCATCACGCTGGAGGACATTCCGATTATCGCACTAAGAGCTAATAATACCTTTTTCATAATTTTTGCTTAGGTTAAAAATGATTATTGTTTGTCTATTAGACGGGATTTCTGAAAAAATGTTTAATTTTGCGTATAAAAAAATTATGCATTAGGTCTATAGATTAAGCCTTGCTGACAACAAAAACTGAAAACTAAAAACTGACAACTGACAACTAAAATATGGAACGAAAGACAAACTTGAGACTTAGCACGCGCTTGCTCGTGTTGTTGTGCCTAATGGGGCTGGGGCTGATTGTAGCATCAATCATCGGTGTTCTCGTGGTTAACTGGGGGATGTTGTCCATGCTCACCGTGCAGGATGTGCTGGCATTTATCGTGCCTGCCATTGCAGCCATGGCCATCTTCTATCGGAGGCCTCTTCACGCGATGTGTCTGGACCGTGCACCTGGATGGAAAGCCATTGCCATCGTTGTGGCGTTTTACATCCTGTCACTACCTGCCATGAACTGGATTGTTTCATTCAACGAGTCTATGTCATTGCCAGCATCAATGAGCGGTATTGAACAACTGATGCGCTCCCTTGAAGATGCAGCTGCTGAGACTACAAAGACGTTGCTTGACATCCACTCCATCTGGGAGTTGGTTCCTTGTGTGCTAGTTGTCGGACTGATGGCGGGCTTGAGCGAGGAGATATTGTTCCGTGGCGCTATGTTACGCACGATGCAGGACAGCCGTCTTGGCATGCACGCAGTCGTTTGGATTGTCGCCATCGTGTTCAGTGCCATCCACATGCAATTCTATGGCTTCATTCCCCGTATGCTTTTAGGCGTGTGGCTAGGCTATCTGCTCGTGTGGACCCGCAGCCTGTGGGTTCCCATCATCGCCCACACCCTTAACAACAGCACCGTTGTTGTGATGAGCTACCTTGCTAATAAGGGAGTTGTGGCCGAGGACTTCGGCGACCACCTAGGCTTGCCAGCCGACGGCGGTTTCCCCTGGCTCGCCATGGCCAGCGTCGTCGTCAGTGTCGCCCTCGCCGTGTGGGCACACCAGCAGTATAAACCTACTGAAAAACAGCATCAACAGATATGATCTGTTTCGCATTTTAACGAGAACCACCACGTGAAGAAGTACAATTATTGTATTTTTGAAATAATCATTGTATCTTTGCGACATTCAATTTGACAACATGCCTTGTTAGGGGATTAATTGGGTTCGCCCCTTTTCTGTGGCTTATGAGTTACCAGAACCCAGTTCTAAAACTTATTATGAAAAAGAGTATCATCCAAATCCTGATGGCATTGCTCCTAATCTTGCTGATGCCAGCCTCAATGGCCGCCTATGACTTTGAGGTTGACGGCCTGTACTACAAGCTGACCGGCCCGCACTCCGTCGGTGTCACTTACTGTGATGCCAACTACAATTCCTACAGCGGAGACATCACCGTTCCTCCCTCCATTGTAGTGGAGGGAAATTCATACACTGTCAGTTCAATTGAGCCCAACGCCTTCAGAGGCAGCACGGACCTGACAAGCGTGACTTTACCTCAAAATGTCGGTTCAATCAAATCAAGTGCCTTCCGTGATTGCACGAGCCTGACGTCTGTCTCTATCCCCAATCGTGACTTCAGACTGGGCAACAGGGCCTTTATGGGTTGCACCGCGCTGGAAACGATTCATCTGACCATCCATATCACAAGTCTGCCTGACAGCCTCTTTTACGGCTGCACAGGACTGAAAACGATGAGCCTTTTCAATTATTATCAGATTGAAACCGTCGGTAACGAAGTCTTCAGCGGCTGTACTTCATTGTCAAGCATCTCAATGCCCGGTAGGGTTCAGAGTTATGGAAGGGGCGTCCTTAGGGGGTGCACCAGCCTGGAGCATATCACCCTGCGGGGATCGGTGAAGGAGATTGCCCCTGCTATGTTCTCAGGTTGCACCAGTCTGACCAATGTTGTGATTCCGGACAGTATCACCGCCCTCGGCGATTCGGTTTTCTCTCATTGCACGGCCCTCACCAGCATTGATTTACCCGATTCTCTAAAAATAGTGGGCGAATATGCATTCCTTTACTGTACAGGCATCACTTCCATGAAACTGCCCGACAGAATGACAAGAATCGGCAGAGGGGCATTCTGCAACACTGGTTTGACCAGCTTTGTAGTACCTGAAGGCATCACGGAAATTGAATACAGCACCTTCATGGATTGTTACTACCTGAAGGATATCGTGTTCCCCAGCACCTTGAAGACAATCGGTCCACAAGCGTTCTTGAGTGCCGGTTTTGAAGAGATCGTCATTCCCAACACAGTAACTAAATTGTCATGGGCTGCTTTCAATTATTGTCATAACCTAAAGCATGTACAGCTTTCTGATTCACTGACAAGGCTAACACAGAACGTGTTCAGTTCTTCAGGACTTATAGATATTGTTATCCCACCATCAGTGACAACAATTGACTTTGGTGCTTTTCAACGCTGCACAGCACTACAAAGTATTTTCATCCCCAAGACTTTAACGACAATCGCAGGGGGAGCTTTCACTGAATGCGGCGGTCTGGGTGACATCATCGTTGAAGCGGGGAATCCAAACTATGACTCTCGCGACAACTGCAACGCCATCATCGAAACAGCAACCAATACACTCCTTAAGGGAGGCAGAAAAACAGTGATTCCTAACACTGTAACAAGTGTTGCTCACGGAGCCTTCAATTGGTCAAGTATCGCCCAAGTCACCTTTCCCGAGTCAGTCACCTCAATAGGAACAGCCTTTGTCAGATGCACCAACCTGAAGGAAGTCAACATCAGCAAATCACTCACCTCTATCGCTACCCGTGCTTTTGAAAGTTGCTATAGTCTTGCCACCATCAATATTGACAGTGACAATCCCGTCTATGATTCACGCGACAGTTGCAACGCCATCATCGAGACAGCTACCAACACCTTACATACAGGCTGTCCCGGCACAAAGATACCCGAGGGGGTGACAACGATTGCACCCTATGCTTTCTACGGCATGGCAGCTGGTGACCAATACTTCACCTACGGCATATCAAGTATTACCCTGCCTTCCACCATCACCTATATCGGCAACAATGCCTTTAACGGTGGTAGCCGTCTATTGACAATTATCAGCATGGCTGCGGTACCGCCGACAATTGAGAACAAAAACGCCTTTTATACCAACTCTTATTACGATGCGACACTGCATGTCATACCCTCGGCACTAGAGGCTTACAAGAATGCTGAGTTCTGGAAAGACTTCAGGATGATCCTCCCGCTGGGCGATAACGGTGAACCGATGGAGCAAACCGCTACGCCTTACAGGGATGGCTGGACCTATTATCCACCACATTACGAATATGTAACTATCGGACTCAAAAACCGTCCGGAGGAGCCTGATGCAACGATTTATTACCACGTTGCCAAGAATCCCTACACCGTCCAACCGATTGAGTCAACCGAATGGACCGTCTATACCGAGCCCATCAGATTTACCGAGGTCGGAATGTACACGCTTGAGTACTATGCCATTTCTCCCGGGAAACTGATGAGCAATGTCACTCGCAGCACCATTGACATTGACGCCTTAGATCCCCATGATTTTCTGAATCAGTATGATTTCAGAGACGGTGAACTGTACTACAAAATCCTTTCGGACACCACCGTCGGCCTCTGTGCAAGGCATCGCGATGCCGACGTTTACGGCCTCATGCCCTTCTATTCGGGCGACATCGTCATTCCCGAAACCGTAACCCATGAGGACGTGACCTATACCGTCACGGCAATCCTGGAAGACACGTTCTGGCAGAGTAACCTCACAAGTGTCTCTATACCTAACACTGTCACCCATATCAACGACTCCGCTTTCTTTGAAAGCACGCTGCCGCGACTTACGCTTCCCGCTTCTCTAAAGCATATCGGTAAAGAGGCCTTTGCTTATAGCTCGTTGCCGTCGGTAACCATTCCCGCATCGGTTGAGTCCATCGGCACAGGAGCCTTTGGTTCGGTGGACACCATTGTTGTTGACCGCAACAATCCGATCTATGACTCTCGCAATAATTGTAACGCCATCGTTGAAACCGCTACTAACAGGCTAGTCGTCGGCTGCAAGTTCAGCAAGATTCCTACCAGCATTGAAGCCATCGGCGATTCAGCATTCCTCTATATTGAGTATTTCAATGATGATAATTATGTGAGACTTCCCAATTCTGTCAAGACCATAGGCAAGAAGGTCTTCCAGGGCTATGGAATCTACCATTTGGAAATTGGCAAGGGTGTGCAATTCATTGATACCTGTGCATTCTATGACTGCTGGGATCTGTGGGAAATCACCTGCCACAGCACTTATCCTCCCGAGGCTCATGATGCATTTATCTGTGAGGACTTGCCGTGGCAAAGCGGTACTCCCTATGATTTTGCTGTGCTCAGGGTACCTGAACGTTCAGCTCATCTCTACAGGAACCATGAGGAATGGGGACGGTTTGCTCATATCGAAACGTTTGACGACGAAGACAATTTTGACGTGGACGGCGACGGTAAAGTGAGCATCAGTGACGTCACTTTCCTTATCAACCTGCTATTGAAGGATGAATGGCCTGATTTTGCCGATACCGACGGCAATGGTGATGTCAACATCAGCGATGTTGCCGCACTCATCAGCCGCATCTTGAACGGGTATTGATAATCGAAGATTCTGCAACAATTGCGGCCTGCATTGCCAGTGTTTACTGTCGGTGCAGGCCGCTTTTCTTGATACCAACCGGCCACTTCATAGCATTCGGTTGTTTTGACAATAAAAAAGACAGGAAAAATGGTGTAGTATCAGGAAAATACACTAATTTTGTAGGTTAGAGCCAAGCGATCGTGTTTCATTGCATCGCTAAGATGTTCTTAATTTATTAATGATCAACTTATTAGAATAAAACTTTTAAAACGCTATACAGTTATGATGAAGAAATTTATCCTTATCGTTTGCGGCTCGTTTGTGGGCGCATTCCTGGCCTTCATGTTTTTCATGATTGCTGCCATGATCATGAGTTTTGCCATCATGGGATCAATGAGCATGGGTGGCAAGAAGACGGCGACCGTAGTCTCCAAGCATTCTATCCTGCATATTGATCTGGGTACCGACATCAGCGAGCGCGGCGGCAACGACGCTGTAGATATGATGTCGCTGCTCCAGGGCGGTGGCATGCCCAGCAGCTTGGGACTGAATACAGTGATATCAGCCATCGAGAATGCAGCCAGCAACGACAAGGTGGACGGCATCTATCTCGAGTGTAACGGTGTGATCGCCGCACCCGCCACATTACAGGCCATGCGCCGCGCCTTGAAGGAGTTCAAGAAAAGCGGCAAATGGATTGCCGCTTACGGCCACGAGGGTATCAACCAGGCAGATTACTACCTGGCCAGCGTCGCCGACAGCATCTACCTGAACCCCGTGGGTGCTGTGGATCTGCACGGTATGGCATCGGTAACCCCTTACATGAAAAAGTTGTTTGATAAAATCGGTGTGGAGATGCAGGTCGTACGCGTTGGTACGTTCAAGAGTGCCGTAGAGCCCTACATGCTTGAAGACATGAGCGACGCCAACCGCCTGCAACAGGAGCATTATCTGGGCACCATCTGGAAAGAAATGCTGGATAGTATCGCCGCTGACCGTAAATTGCAGTATGCCGCCCTGAACTCGCTGTGTGACAGCGTCATCATAACCTTCAAGGCACAAGAGCTCATCCAGAACAAGCTGGTGGACAAGCTGGTTTACCAGAACGAAATGGAAGACATCCTGCGTGCCCGCACCAAGGTTGACAAGAAAGACGACCTGAACTATGTCGATCCCGAAGATCTCGCGGCAGACCTGGAGGAAAGCGCAAGTGGCGACCATATTGCCGTGTTATATGCTGTCGGAGAGATTGACGGCGGAAGCAGCATGGCCACTACCGATGAAGGCATCGTCAGCGACAAGTTGTGCAAGACCATCTATAAACTGAAAGACGATGACAATGTCAAGGGCATGGTATTCCGTGTGAACTCGCCGGGCGGCAGCGCCTTCGGTAGCGAGCAGATCTGGAAAGCCATCATGGACTTCAAAGCATCGGGCAAGCCCGTGGCTGTGTCGATGGGCGACTATGCCGCATCGGGTGGTTTCTATATCTCGTGCTGCGCCGACCGCATCTTTGCCGAGCGCACGACCCTCACCGGCTCCATTGGCATCTTTGGCGTCATTCCAAGCATGAACGAACTCATCGAGAATAAGTTGGGTGTGCACATGGCATCGGTCAAGACCAATGAGAATGCCGACATGGCAGCCATGGGCAAGAAACTGACACCAACTCAGCTCGCCGCCTTGCAGAACATGGTCAACGAAGGCTATGAGTTGTTCACGAAGCGTTGTGCCGACGGTCGCCACGTAACCCAGGACTCCATCAAGAAGATTGCCGAAGGTCGCGTGTGGGACGGCATCACTGCCAAGCAGATCGGTCTTGTGGACGAGTTTGGTGGCATCCGTGAAGCAGTATCATGGGTAGCCAATAAGGCTAAATTGGGCAAGGACTACAAGACCCAGAACTATCCTGCCATCGAGGATCAGTTCATGGCTATGCTTGACAAGTACATGGTCACCAGCTATGAGTCACGCCTGAAAGGAGAAATGGGCTTGCTCTATGACTGGCACAAGCAGCTGCAGCGCATCTTGGGCCGAGACCAAATCCTGTGCCTGATGCCCGAACGAGAGATTGAGTTTTAATTTGAATTAAGATAATTATTGCAACCGCCAATTGGGGGATGTGTCATTATTCACCACTGATTTTCAATCGGCCTAACGGACATTGATACGGGCTTGAATTATGGCACAGCCTCCGCAAACCGACAATTAGGAGGCATGGCCTGACAAATTAGAGCCTAACGCCTAAAACCTAAAGCCTAATATGAACATCGACCTGTCTAATATACTGAACAAGGAGCAACGCAAGTCTATCATGGACGCCCTGTTAACCCCATTCTCGTGGGGATATGGCGGCGCTGTGTGGTTGCGTAACAAGGCATTTGACTTCGGGCTGTTGCCTCAGGAGGAGTTTGACGTGCCCGTTGTTTCAGTGGGAAACATCACCGTGGGCGGCACCGGCAAGACCCCTCATGTGGAATACATCATCGAGGCACTGTACCGTCGCTACCATGTGGCAGTGCTGAGTCGCGGCTATAAACGCAAGACCAAAGGCTTTATCCTGGCGAGCAACAACATGACCCCGCGCGACATCGGCGACGAGCCCTACCAGATATACCGCAAGTACAGCGGCCTGATTACCTTGGCCGTGTGTGAGAGCCGTCGCAAAGGTATCCGCGAGTTGTTGCGCATCGACCCTGACATCAACCTGATTTTACTGGATGACGGTTTCCAGCACCGTTACGTGATGCCCAAGGTAAACATTCTGCTGCTAGACTACAACCGCCTCCCGTTTGAGGACAAGGTCATGCCGCTGGGCCAATTGCGTGAGCCGGTATCCAGTATCTCACGATGCGATATGGTAGTGGTGACCAAGTGTCCCCCTAATATTTCGCCGACAGAGCGCAGGGTCATCAAGCAACGCCTGAATCTGCTCACCTACCAGAAGCTGTTTTTCAGTACCATCACCTATAGCGAGCCAGTCCCAGTCTTCCCCGTCCAGTCCCCGCAGCTCACCTCGCTGCAATGGCTGCATGGAGATGATTCAGTGCTGTGCCTCACTGGCATAGCCACTCCCATGCCACTGGTGCGCTACCTGCGCCAATATGCAGCCCAGGTCAAAGTGATGCACTTCGACGACCACCATTTCTTTACCCGCAGGGACTTCAGTGACATCTTCAAGGTGTACAAGAACCTTACCGGTAAGCGCAAGTTCATCATCACCACCGAGAAAGACGCGGTGCGTATCATGAACAATCCCTATTACCCGCCCGTCAAACGCAACTGCATCTACTACATCCCCATGCGTGTGGGATTCCTGGAGATGGAAGGGACCGATTTTATCAGCGAGCTGGTTACAAAAATCGAAGAACAGGAGGAAGAAGCCAACCTCACCACAACCACAATGTAACGACAACCAATAATGCAAGAAAGGAGAACTTTATTATGGCATCAGACAATAAATTGCTGGATATGATTAAAGAGACCAGCCAATACATCAAGCAACGCGTCAATAACAAGCTGCCCAAGACCGCTATCATCCTTGGTACCGGACTGGGCGCAGTTGTGGACCACATCAACATCGAGGTAGAGATTCCATACGGTGAAGTGCCTAATTTCCCCGTTTCGACCGTGCAGGGCCACAAGGGCCGCCTCATCTTCGGCACCCTGGGCAATAAGTACATCATGGCAATGCAAGGCCGTTTCCATTACTATGAGGGCTACACGATGCAGCAGGTGACCTTCCCCATCAGGGTGATGAAGGCCCTCGGCATCAAGACTGTGTTTGTCTCCAATGCCTCGGGTGGAATGAATCCCAACTTCAAGGTTGGCGACCTGATGATTATCACCGATCATATCAATGTATTCCCCGAGCATCCCCTCCATGGCAAGAACATCGACGAGCTAGGTCCTCGTTTCCCGGCCATGGTTGACGCTTACAGTCCCCGCCTCATCCAGATGGCACGCGACATCGCCAAGGAGAAAGGCATCCGCCTAATGGAAGGCGTATATGTCGGCACACAGGGTCCCACGTTTGAGACACCTGCCGAGTACCGCTACTTCTGGCGCATCGGCGGTGATGCTGTGGGCATGAGCACCGTTCCCGAAGTCATCGTTGCACGTCACGGAGACATGGAAGTATTCGGCATCTCGATCATTACCGACCTGGGCGTTGAAGGCGCCGTCGAGAAAGCCTCTCATGAGGAGGTACAGAAGGCCGCTGCTGCCGCTCAGCCCATCATGGCGATGCTCGTCAGGGAAATGATTGACCGCTTCGATGAGTTGTAAAGAGTAAATTGCTATTATTACTAGATGTTCTAGAATATCTAGATATCCTAGAGATTTTAGCGATTCTAGAGCATCTAGACCAAAGACTGAAAGCATTGTGAAAGAAACTGAGATTTCAACATTGGGCGAGTTTGGGCTTATTGAGCACTTGACCCGCTCTTTTCCTGTGCGTAACGAGTCCACCCGCCGTGGTGTGGGTGACGACTGTGCTGTCATCAATTATGGCAAGGACAGAGAGACGCTGGTTACTACCGACCTGCTGCTGGAAGGTATCCACTTCGACCTCACCTACGTGCCGTTGATGCATTTGGGCTATAAGGCCATTGTGGTGAACCTGAGCGACGTGTATGCCATGAACGGCACGCCACGTCAAGTGACGGTGTCGTTAGGCATCAGCAAGCGTTTCACGCTGGAGCACATCGAACAGCTCTATGAGGGCATGCGCATCGCCTGTGAACACTACGGCGTGGATCTTGTGGGTGGCGACACGAGTGCATCGGTTACAGGACTGATTATCAGTGTCACCTGTCTGGGCGAGGCCCCCAAGGATGATATCGTCTATCGCACAGGGGCAAAGGACACCGATCTGGTCTGCGTGAGCGGAAACCTGGGAGCGGCCTATATGGGCCTTCAGTTGCTGGAGCGTGAGCGTCGCGTGAGTGCCGACATGAAAGATAAGGATTTCCAACCTGATTTCTCGGGTAAGGAATACATCATTGAGCGCCAGTTGAAACCCGAGGCGCGCCGCGACGTCATCCAGGAACTGAGGGAGCTGGGCATCAGGCCCACAGCGATGATGGACGTGAGTGATGGTCTATCGAGCGAACTGCTGCACATCTGCAAGGATTCAGGCGTGGGATGCCGCGTCTATGAGGACCGCATCCCCATCGATTACCAGACGGCTCTGATGGCCGAGGAACTGAACATGAATCTTGTCACCGCTGCCATGAACGGAGGTGAAGACTACGAACTGCTGTTCACTGTACCCCTCGCCGACCATGAGAAGGTTGCACGCATGAAGACGGCACGTCTCATCGGCCGTATCACTAAGCCCGAACTGGGTGCCTACATGGTGACTCGCGATGACCAGGAACTGGAAATACGTGCCCAAGGCTGGAACGCCTTCACACCCGAAGACAACTCTGACAAATCTGAAAAGTAACACGCGACTTTCGCAAAGCATCAGCGAATTACACGAATTCACACACAGGGAATCGTGTAATTCGCATCTTTTTTATAAAATCTGCAACAGATGCCCGAAAACGGGTTTCAGATAGTAGTTTTTGTTTGGGTTTTCATGTTATTTCGGCGATTTTGGGGCGATTTTTGCTAATTTGTGTTAAATATCGGCATTTTTTCATTGAAAAATTAGGAAGAAAAAAACAAACGGCATTATATTTGCAACGGTTTTCATGGTATTAGTTTTTAAGATTGAATGAACTTGGCTACGGCCTCTGCCATTGAACGTACACAATCATGGCTTTCGGCTTGCCCAAGTTTTTAGGAAAATCGAGCGTCGTGAGGCTAGTAGTTTTTTCCTACATGTTTAAGGTTTATGTTAATGGTATTAGAAGGTTAATTAGTTAAAACAAGTCCTTGACGTTGAGTCAAGGACTTGCTTCTTCTTATTACTGCTACCGAGGCTAGCCTCGGTCCACTGGACAAAATTTCTCTTGAGGGTGTTGATCAATCCTCGGGCGCGTCGTCGATGAGTTCCAGGAACTCTTCAAGTTTCGGCGTGATGATAATCTGGGTACGGCGGTTACGCTGTTTTCCCGCAGCAGTGTTGTTGCTCACTACGGGATTGTATTCGCCACGTCCTCCGGCAGTCAGACGCTTGGGATTGACGCCATAATTGTTCTGCAGAGCTTGAACCACCGATGAGGCACGCAGACAAGAGAGGTCCCAGTTGTTGCGGATGTTCTCGCGATAGATGGGTACGTTGTCGGTATTGCCCTCGATGAGCACGTCATAATCCTCGTAGTCGTTGATGATCTTAGCAATCTTGGACAGCGTCTCAGCAGCACGCTCATTGATCTCATAGGAACCGCTCTTGTAGAGCATATTGTCGGCCAATGAGATATATACGACACCTTTCAAGACCTGGACATCCACATCCTTGAGTTCCTCCTTGGAGAGTGAGCGTGTCAACTTGTTGGTCAGAGCCATATTGAGTGAGTCGCTCTTAGACTTCAGGTCGGTCAGGTGGCGGATATACTGGTTGCTCTCGTTGATCTGGTCCACGAGTTTCTCGATCGAGATATTGCTCTGGCTGGAATTGACAAGGCTCTTGTCGAGGGACTGCTGCAAGCTGGCATAGTCTTGCTTGGACTGAGCCAACTGCTCCTCAAGCGAAGCCACACGCGCATTGGCGGCAGCCAATTGCTCCTTGGCCTGCTGATAATTCACCACCATTTCCTTACCGTTCTCTAGCAGCTTCTGGTTAAGATCACGGCAGTCCTGCAGTTCCTTCTTGCTGGCACAGCTGCTCACGAGCATCAGACCCGCCAGCAGGGTCATCATCAAAACACTTTTTTTCATATTACAAATGATTACTATTATGTTCTTTTCACTTGTTTCATTCTATATAGACGTGAAAAAGGCAAAAATGTTGCATCCATTAGAACGATTTAACCAAAAACAGTGACATTGTCACATTTTTTTACATTCATCGGACACATTCCATCGCCATTTTGTACTCTAGTCGAAGAAAAATAAAAAATTTATGCCCATTTTTTTGAGAAAACGTATTGAGGGTAGATATATAGGAAAAAAATGACTAACTTTGCAGATTAAAATTGAAACACATGGACGCTCACGAAAAAAAACAGCTGTTGCTCGACTCCAGATACCTGCGCATGACACAGATTTGGGCCGAAAACTCCTATTGCCGTCGCCGCCAGGTGGGCGCATTGCTGGTCAAGGACAAGATGATCATCAGTGACGGCTACAATGGCACTCCGGCAGGTTTTGAGAACATTTGTGAAGAAGAGGGAGGCGATCGCTCCAAGCCCTACGTCCTTCATGCCGAGGCTAATGCCATCACCAAAGTAGCCCGCAGCAACAACAGCAGTGACGGTGCGACACTCTACGTCACCACCTCGCCCTGCATGGAGTGCAGCAAACTCATCATCCAGGCGGGAATCCGCCGCATCGTGTTCGGCGAGTATTACCGCATGCACGACGGCGTAGACCTGTTGTGCCGTGCCGGTATCGAGATTGTCCACCTGTGGCATCACAATGGCCAATACGAACCGGTAACCATTACCAGTGACAACAGTGAGAGCCATTACCAGGAAGTTGCAAGAGAGTTAGAAGTTAGGAGTTCTTCTAACCATTGAAAACTGAGAACTTAAAAAACAGAAGACACAATAATGAAGCCGAAGTCCACACGTCAACCCATCTGGTTACCCCTCGCCATAGCATTGGCGGTGGTGGTGGGCATCTTTATCGGTAGTCGTTTTACCGTCAACAAGCCAGTTGCCGAAAACGACCGCAAACTTAACGCCATCCTTAACCTGATTGCTCAGGATTATGTCGATACGACCAACCTCAAGGACCTCATCGAAATGAGCATCCCAGAGATATTGAGCAATCTGGACCCGCACACGAGCTACTTCAGTGCCGAGGACCTGAAAGCGGCAACCGACGACCTGAACGGATCGTTCAGCGGCATCGGCATCTCGTTTGTGCTGGTCAACGACACCATCGGCGTGGTGGAAGTCATTCCTGGAGGTCCCAGTGAAAAAGTGGGGCTCATGGCAGGTGACAAAATCGTCATGATTGACGACAGCATAGCAACCGGTCCAAAAATCACTAACGGCGATGTCATGAAACGCTTGCGCGGCGACAAGGGCACTAAGGTGAAACTGGGTATCAAGCGCCAAAACACCAGCAAGACCCTCACCTTCACCGTCACCCGTGGCGACATCCCAGTCAACACCGTTGACGCCTACTACATGATCGACAAGAACACCGGCTATATCAAGATCAACCAGTTCGGAAGACACACCTATGACGAGTTCATCACCGCCATGGCCAGCCTGCAAGAAGATGGCGCCAAGCGCTATATGATAGACTTGCGCGGCAACGGTGGCGGCTTCATGGAAATGGCTGTGCTCATGGCAAATGAATTCCTGCCCGAAGGCCAGCTCATCGTCTTCACCAAAGGTCGCTACAAGCGCGACGACGGTGAGGTGTGGAGCGACGGCAACGGCTCATTCCAGGATGCCGAGGTTACAGTACTCATCGATGAGTTCAGTGCCAGTGCCAGTGAGATTTTTGCCGGCGCCATGCAAGACAATGACCGCGGCTTGATCGTGGGATGCCGTTCCTTCGGCAAGGGACTGGTACAGAAAGAGTTTGTCCTTCCCGACAGTAGTGCCATCCGCTTGACCACTGCGCGCTATTATACGCCTAGTGGCCGATGCATCCAGAAGGATTACAAGGAAGGCGTGCTCGACTATGAGAAAGAGCTCATCGACCGCTACGCTCACGGCGAGTTGTACAGTCGCGACAGCATGAAGATTGACAAGAGCCAGGTGTTCACCACCCTCAATGGCCGCACAGTCTATGGCGGCGGTGGCATCGTGCCCGACATTTTTGTAGCTCGAGACACGGCTGGCATATCAAGCTATTATATCGAGGTAGCCAACGCCGGTCTGCTGCAACGCTATGCCTTTAACTACTGCAACAACAACCGCTCGTCGCTCAGCAAAATGGACGACTACATGCAATTCTTGCGCATGGCACCCAGCGATGACGTACTGATCAAAGACTTTGCCGACTTTGCTGCGGCCAACGGTGTTACTCCACGCTGGTATTATATCAACCAATCCCAGGAAGTGATCACCAATAACCTGAAGGCGTTGATTGCCCGAGACATCTTTGGTAGTCAAGCGTTCTATCCCATCCTGAACCGTAACGACAAGACCGTTCAGGCTGCCCTTAAAGCCATGAACAAGCATCAGGCAGCCTTCCCGATAACTGACTGACATACCCTTTAATGAAGAAGAACACGCCCATCTGGTTGACTATCGCCATCGCTCTGATTGCGTTTGTGGCGGGCTTTTTCATTGATCAGCATGTCTTGAATCCGGCAGAAAGGCCTGATGGCGGTGACCCTAAAGTAAAAGCCATTCTAGACCTTGTTGCAGAAGAATATGTTGACCACGTTGACCTGGACAGCCTCATGGAAAGGAACATCCCCCTCATCCTAAGAGGCCTTGACCCCCACACCAGTTACTTTGAGCCCCAATATTCCAAAATCACAAAAGATAAAACTGACGGAGTAATTCCTGACATCGGCATAGTCCTCATCAACTTCAACGACACGATCCATGTCGAATGTATTGTTCCCGCTGGTCCCAGCGATATCGCCGGCATCCTGCCTGGTGATTGCATCGTGAAGATTGACGGGCAACCAATCGCCAATATCAAGAAAACCCCAGGCGAAATCTTCAAACTCTTGAGCGGGCCCGATGGGAGCAATCTCACGTTGAGTGTACAACGTCATGGCTATCCCAAAATTCTTGACTTCACAGTGACGCGCAACAAGATTATAAAGAAAACCATCGATTCCCACTACATGATTGACAGGAACACGGGGTACGTCAAGGTCAACCAGTTTGAGCGCAACACCTATGAAGAATTTGTGCAGGCTTTAACCCAACTGCAGGACCAAGGCGCAAAGCGCTTCATCATTGACCTGAGAGGCAATGGTGGCGGTTATATGGAAATAGCGGTCCTCATGGCCAATGAGTTCTTGTCGGCAGGACAACCCATTGTTTCCACACGCGGCAGGCACAAACAGTATAACCGTCCATACAAGAGTGATGGAAAAGGGTCATTCCAAAATGTCGAGCTTGCAGTTCTTATCGACGAGTACAGCGCCAGTGCCAGTGAGATTTTTGCTGGTGCGCTCCAGGATAATGACCGTGCCCTCATCGTGGGTCGTCGCTCCTTTGGCAA
>JAEEGI010008213.1_pt1 | contig 23132 bp, 20 predicted proteins | sample 8958751 | NCBI WGS metagenome assembly JAEEGI01 (sample SAMN16246545, study PRJNA631951) | gut metagenome | biome: gut microbiome; feature: rumen; material: KS-attached | host: Bos | place: Iran: Karaj | collected 2018-10 | reverse complement strand
GTTTCTTTTATTTGGAAATGTCGCAAAAAAGCCGTACTTTTGCAAACGTGATTGAATTAGAACGTCATATTGAGATATTATTGCTGAGCAATGACTGCGTCATAGTGCCCGATCTGGGAGGCTTCATGGCCCACCACCGGGAGGCAGGCTATGACGAGCACGACGGCATGTTCCTCCCGCCACAGCGCACGCTGGGCTTCAACCCGCAGCTGAAGCTCAACGACTCGCTGCTGGCACAGTCGTATGTCGAGGCCTACGACATCAGCTATCCTGAAGCTCTCCGCCGCATTGAGGATGAGGTGGCCGAGCTGAAGCAGCACCTCGACAACGAGGGGTTCTATGAGCTGAACGACATTGGCCGACTCTCCTTCAATCCTGAGGGCAGGCTGGAGTTCGCTCCCTGCGAGGCAGGCATACTCACCCCCGAGCTCTACGGCCTCAGCTCCTTCGAGTTCACCCCGCTTGCCCAGGCTGCTGAAGAGGTAGCCCTACAGCAACCCGCCCTCGTTGCAGAGGCATCCGCAGAAGAAGCCTCCCCCAGTCAGGAGGGGGCAGAGAAGGCCATCACCATCAAGATGTCATGGATACGCAATGCCGTAGCAGTGGCAGCAGCCCTGCTGGCATTCCTCTTCATGACCAAGCCCATGTCGGATGGCGTGCAGACCGGCCTCTCGATGAGCAAGATTACCCTGCCCATCATGCAGCAGGAAACCGTAGCTCCCCACCCCACTCCCGTAGTAAAAGAGACTGCCCCTAAGACTGAAGTCGTGGCTGAGACCGTGACAGAGGCACCCGCAGCACCCGCAGAGAAAGCCTCCCCCAGTGAGGAGAGTCAGGAAGTGGCCCTTCCCACTTACTGCATCGTAGCAGCCAGCCACGTCTCCAAGAAGGGAGCCGATGAATTCGTCAAGAAGTTGCAGGCCCAGGGTTACGCCTCCGCGCGCGTTCATATTAATAAAAATGTGCGCCGTGTAGTCTTTGGCAACTACCCCACCGAGGCCGAGGCCTACACCCAGCTGCACAAGGTTCACCAGAACCATGAGCTCGCCGAGGCATGGGTGTATGAGGTGAAGGAGTGATAGGTGAAGGGTGTTAGGTGTTAGGTGATAGGTGAAAAGTGAATAGAGTACAGTGAAGCGCGTACGTTGTCCCAAATGCGATAATTACATCATCTTCGATGATACCCGTTACACCGAAGGCCAGTCCCTGGTCTTCCAGTGTGACCAGTGTGGCAAGCAGTTCGGCATCAGAATAGCCGCCAAAAAAGCCTCCCCTTCGGGAGAAGGTTCGGAGGGGGCTGAAGGTTCAGTGGGGGCTTCCATCATCATCATCGAAAACGTCTTCCACTACAAGCAGGAAATTCCCCTGCAGATGGGCGACAACGTCATTGGCCGCTACCAGAAGGGCAACCCCATCAACACCCCCTTCGAGACCGTTGACCCCAGCGTCGACCTGAACCACTGCACCATCAATGTCAGCCGCGACAAGCATGGAAAGCTCCGCTTCACGCTCTCTGACAACAACTCCAACACCGGCACCTTTGTCGACAATGTAGAGGTGAAAGGCCGTGAGCGCCGCATCATCACTGACGGCACCCTCTTCACCATCGGTGCCACCAGCATCATCCTCCGCGCAGCCACAGACTAATCCAAAAAAATTCCCCTCCTGAGTCAGGAGGGGCCAGGGGTGGTCTGAACAAGCGCAAATTCCCCTCCTAAGTTAGGAGGGGCCAGGGGTGGTCTGAACAAGCGCAAATTCCCCTCCTAACTTAGGAGGGGCCAGGGGTGGTCTGAACAAGCGCAAATTCCCCTCCTAAGTTAGGAGGGGCCAGGGGGGGTCTGAACAAGCGCACCACGAGGCCGTTCAGACCCCTCCTAACCTCCCCTGACTCAGGGGAGGAACTGTCCACCGTGAATTCCCCTCCTGAGTTAGGAGGGGCTAGGGGTGGTCTGAACAAGACCCAATCACTTCGTCAGCTCAAAGCCCACGCGGGCACCGTCGGCACTCTTGGCCAGCTTGCTCACAGCCTCGACGGCAGCCTTGTTGCTCACCTTACCCTCCTTCTGAAGGATATTAGCCATCTGCTTCGAGTCGAACATCAGGCCCATGCCTCTCTGAGTACGGATCACGTTGCCCTTAATGGTCTCAGTGGCCGTCTTCAGCGCAATCTCACCGTTCTGCTGATTGTAGGTGTAAGAGCCGCTGAAGGGGATGCCATTCACCTTGGCCGAGAACTTGTTGCCGGCAAGGAACGAGAACCCAGTGTTCGAGCGGTTGATACCGATGTTGCTGTAGTTGCTGGCCAGCGACGAGGTCATGTTGTTCACCGTGGCATTACCACCCGCCTTTGTCAGGGCCTGCTGGGTAGTGAAGGCAGCACTAGGTGCATTGTAGTTCCACTGGCCAAGCATGCTCGACTGGTCAAACAGCGACCCGCCAAACAGCACATTCGTCAACACAGCGCCAAGCACACTGGTCAGCACATCGCCCGAAGAATTAGTGGTAGGAGTAGTAGTTCCCATTGGTGCCATGCAGCCCGACATCACCATCGTCATGGCCACAGTAAGTGTCAAGATTGTTTTCTTCATAATACAATAGTTTTTAACTAGTTAATAAATTCCGTGACAAAGATAGAGATAAAAACCGAAACCACCAAATATTTTTCCATGAATCTCACTTCACGCAGACATAATTCCCCTCCTGAGTTAGGAAGTAAAATTCCCCTCCTGAGTCAGGAGGGGCCAGGGGTGGTCTGAAGAAGTGCAAAAGCAATACGCATGTTCAGACCCCTCCTAACCTCCCCTGACTCAGGGGAGGAACTGTCCGCGCATAAAAAAACCTCCCCCAGTTGAGGGAGGCTTGATAAGGGCTTAAGGCTCCTCCGCCGTCGCAATCGCATACGTGCTCAGTGGCGTGCGCTCCTGGTAGGTCTTCATCTTGCCGTCGACCTCCTTCGTCTTCGACTCCACAAGCTGGTAAGCCTCAAACACACACTGGTCCTTCAGCGCACGCGACGTCAGCTTCTCGTCAGGCGTGCCGGCACCCTCAGGACGGAACCTGAGGTGGACACCCTTGATCAGCAGGTCGATGTTGGCAGCACCAGTAGTCACGTCGGGAGCAGGCGTGCCCTCAATCGACGGGTAGAACGTGCCCAGACCGTCGAGCTTCACGGGCTGCCCCTGTGCGCTCAGCTCCTTCATACACGAGACGACGTTCTGAAGCACCAGAACCAGCATCTCATACGTTGCCAGCTTGCCGTGCTCGGCCAGGTGGCGTGCGAAGCCCTTCAGCGACAGCGGCTCCTTAGGCTCGGCCTCAGGGTAGTACTGTCCGTAGGTCTTCGAGGCGGTGTTCTTGTTCTTGCGCAAGTTCACCAGGAAAGTAATCACATTACGTGCCATAGTTGTAAATGTTTTTTGTGGTATTAAATTATCCTTCGGACCATCTTCACCGGGTGGCCCTTCCCGCTTTATCACTCCTCTGAATGATGGTACAAAGATACAAAAAAATCCTGAAACCGCCAAACATTTCCTCAACTTTTTTCAAAAATATTTCAAGAAAAGAGGCAGACTTCCGTTGTTAGGAAACCTGCCTCTTATTATCCTGAAATTCTTGTGCCATCAGACTTGTTTGTCGTTGTTGGTACGTACTTTTTTAAAACTGTCATTTGTAATTCGTAAGATGTAGCCGCGGTGTACCCACTGGTTCAGCATGTTGGCTGTGCCCTCACGGTCCTTGCCCTGGATGAAGCGTACATTGGAGGCGTCGCCGGTAGTGAACTCGGCTGGCAGCAGTTCGAGCAGGTTGCGTGGACCGCGCTTGGAAATGAGCGTGTCGTACTCGGCATTGCTGATCATGTCGGCAAAGTATTTGATTTTCAGCCAGAGGTCGTAGTGAAGCGACCAGCGGCACCAGCCTTCGATGGCTTTCTCCCACTTCATGCCGTTAGCAGCATAGATGAGGCAGGAACGGCGGAAAGTGGCTACCAGTGCACGGTGACCCAGGTTGTCGAGAATGTCCGACTGGGAGAGGCGGCAGAAGTCGTCGAGCTCTTCCTTCAGCTGCTTGGCCAGCCGGTATGCGGGCTTGCAGTAGATGTAGCCTGTGGCGTTCTGCAGGTTGGCGATGAAGGGCTTCAGCATATCGTCGTAGCGCTGGTCGAAACTGCCGTAGACGGGTATTGGCGCACCGATGCCGCGGTCGGGCGTAGTGGCCAGTGTGAGCCGTGACAGGGGTCCCTCGACGATGACGTGCCGCAGCAGCGACTGTGCCTTGGCGGGCGTGGTGTTGGCCGTCCAGTTCAGTCGCAGGCAGCCGTCGAAGTTGACGCTCTGCGTACCGGCACGGTCCTGTCCGAAGTCGTTGCCCTCGTCGTCGGCCTTCTTCAGTGTGGTGAACTGGTTCTGACGGCCGCGTGCCCCCTCTATGCGTTCCCACTCCTCCAGCTCGTTCATGCGCACGAAGAGGGTTGCTCCCTGAGCGTCGTCGGCAGCCTGAGCCAAGCGGGCACGTGTAATGTCGGCCTTGATGTTCTGCACCGGCACATCGTTGGGGCGCTGCGGTTTCTCCTTGTTCGACGCTTTTTTGTTGTAGGCCTCGTTGTACTCGCGGATGCTCTCACGACTCTCGGCATCGCGCTGGCGCATGGGAGCCAGTATGTGGTTCAGGGGCTGCGTCAGGCACGAGTCCTTGCCTTTGCCGGTGCCGGCAATCGTCAGGCAGTTCATGCGCAGCTCGCGGGGCTGGTTGTCGATGTAGCGGAAGCTGAGGTTCTTCGGATAGGCACCCAGGGCAGGCATCGTTCCCATGGCCACCGTGGCCTTCAGGTCGTCGGGCACGGGGGCAGTGACGGCCTTCACCAGTCGCGGCAGGACGGCAGGCGGCAACGGAGGCTGCGAACTGGCGTAGATGGCCGACAGGGGAGCCGTGTCGCCGGGCTGTGCCTTCTGAACATCATTGCCCGAGAGGCTCTGGCCAACCTCGCCGCCGATGCAGAGGCTGTCGCGGAACACCTTCTCCTGGCTCATGGTCAGCGGGCGCTCATGGGCGGTGTACTTCTGGTAGAAGTCGGCCACCAGCGTCTGGATGTTCTCGTCGTTCCAATGGGCAGGCATCACCTCGCGCAGACACCCCAGGAACTCATCCTTCGACAGCAGCGGTGATGCAAAGCTGAGCACCATCTTCACCACGTTGTGGCGACCACCCTCCTTGATGAAGTCGGCATCGTCCACCCCCTTGCGCTTCATGGCCTCGCGGAATATGTAGCGCGTGCGCTGATCGGCCGCTACCGGTGCTGCCGGCTGATGGGCGACGGGCTGCTGCTGCACAGGGGCCTCGTGCGACTTCAAGGGCTGTCCGTCAACGTCGAGACCGCGCATCAGGAAAGCCTCGCGACGCTCCTCGACCTCAGCCTCGGTCAACGGCTGCAGAAAGCGCTCGGAACGGTAGATCTCGTCGCCAGTCATGTAGATATAGCGCTCGGGCGTGGTGCAGCTCTCGTCGTAGGGAATACCAGCCTCGTCGCAGAACGACTGCTGGGCCTCGGCCACCGTCATGCCGACGGGCAGCAGAATCCAGAAGTGAACCTTCTTACGGGGCGAATACTCGGCATAGAGCAGCTTGTCCTCCCACTCCGACATCGGGTCGGCATTCATCTCCAGCACATGGTTCACGGCCTGCTCCACAAGCGTCTCGTCGTCGATGTCGATGCAGGTCTTGTATGTGAATGCCTCGGCAATGATATCCTGCTGGGCACGGTGGTTGTTACGGAACTCCGAGTAGTGAGGACACACCGTCGGCAGCTGGTCCTTCAGCTGCTCCTGGCCGCCGCGAATGTCGCTCACCGTCTGCTTCAGGCGCTCGTCGGCCAGCATCTCCATCACCTGTTCGGCCGTGCCAGGCTCGGCATAGCCGCGGTGATACTTACGGCAGCTACCCCCGAGCATGCGGGGGTTCACTGCGAAAACACTCTTTTTCATAAACATACTCCTTTCTTACTTTAGGTTACTTTTTGTTCAGCTTCACAATCTCGTTCACCACGATGTCCTGATAGACCTGGGTGTTCACCTGGCGGGTGCTGAAGCGCAGCACGGCCACCACGATATCGTCGAGATAATACTTACAGAGAGCCAAGTTTCCGAAGGCCGTAGCGACATACTCGTCTTCATAGTCGCCGCCAATCTCACGGAAACGGATGGAACACTTGGCCAGCTGGCCACCTTCTTCTTTACGCGAGGGAACGTACGTGACGTTGCCCTGGTCCATGATTCTTGCAACAATCTTCTTCATACCTCTTTTTATATTTAATGGTTCAACTATCAGAAACTTCTTTTGGTTTCCGATGCAAAGATACGAAGACTATTTTAGAGCACAAAGGTAGAAAGCAGAAAGAAACTTTCGCGAACTTTCTTTTTGCTTTCTATCTGATTATCAGCAATTTAAGAATCTATTTATCTGCTTCCGATAGTTGTTTCAGAAACTCTTCTACGAACTTATCGACAACAGCCCTGACCTCATCTTCGGGGCGTGAACGCAGCTGTTCTCTGACAGAAGAGCCATATCCCTTTTCAGTATCCAGCAGATTCACCAGATCTGTGTCTGTGACACCCTTTTTGAGTAGTTTTGGCTTTAGCAAGCAAATGATATTTGCCAAGAGATTGCGGTTGAAGACCTTGTACTCTTGCTTGCCTGTGCTATAAAGCTGTGCCTTCACCTCCTTTATAGCCAACAGCCCCTTCCACAACGCCCGATAGTCCTTCTTATTAAGAGTGAACTTCTCGCTGATGCTCATCACGAATTTATTGACCTCCTTCCTGCGCTCCGCCTTTGTCATATTGGCCACATCCACTACTTCGCCTGCATTCTCATTATCCTTAGACTGCAGCTCAGGGTACGGCTCCAGAATACTGGTCCTGACAACGTTGAGGTGGGAGACGGCATTTAGGTACTTATGAAGCGGAATCCAAAAGGGCATTCCCTGTTTGAGATACCCCTCCAGCGACTCAATAATCCACAGCTTCTCCTGGGCGTTCTTACCGAGCTTCAGAAGCAGTTCGTCAAAGCCGTCGCTGTTGAAATGGCCATCCTCTTTGAACAGTGGCATCACCAGCTGCCAGTCAGTCCCTTCAAGCATTTCAGGCGTGAGGGGCCGCGGAGCAAAGCGGTTGCGGTCAGTATCCAATACAGGCCCCGGCACCTCCTTCACAAACAGTTGTACGCGCGTCATCTCGGGAACCAACCACTCGCGTATCCGATTCAGCAACCTGCGCTCGCACGGTCTGACAATTTTCATCGTGTCAATCAGCCAGTAGACCATCAGCATCACGCACATGCACTTTATCTCGCCGGGGAAGCCTGTGCCACACAAAGAAACACCAAAATCCTCGCTTGCCCGCTTCAGGTACTCGTCGTAATACTGTTCAGGCTCGTCAGAGTTCACAATCACTGTCGTCAAGTAGTAGGCCATGTTGAACATACTACGGTACTCAGGCTCAAAGTCGCCGTTGCCATTATCCACAAACACACGCACCCGCTGCAGCGCATTAAAAAAGCACTTGTCGGCCGAGCCTCCCCGTTCGATGTCGAAGTCACTCAGCCGATAGCGGAATTTGTATATCAGTTCAGGCAGGATGTTGATCATAAATTCATTCCGGTTAATATGATGGTGCAAAGATACCACATTTTCCCCATTCGTCCAAACAATTCGAAGGCCAAAATTACAGAATTACAATTACAGTTTTAAAACAATGCCCTCACACCCCTATAATAGATATATGATATATATATTTATTTAAAATAATTATATATAAATTAACATTTAAAGAGAATAAACCTACTTCTAAAGCCCAGTGAGCTGTGTTTTTCAAAAACTGTCATTTGTAATTTGTAATTTCCGCCCTCAACTTTTGCTCCGACCAAACTCCCCCACCGCTCCGAACAAAAGATGGGTTCGGTCCGAGCAAACTAAGAGAACTTTTTTTGAGAAACTTTCCGTTTTTCTTTGTTGTTTCCCCAGAAAATTCGTATCTTTGCCCCGAAATCAACAAGAACAATGAATTAACTTAAAACAATAAAGCTTATGAAGACGAAATTTATAGTTATGCTGTTGGCAGCGATACTGCTGGGCAGTGTTCGTGTGGGTGCTGTAACGGTGAACAAAGCCATGTTGCAGCACAATGGAGAAGTGACGCTTTTCGACGGGAGCAATATGCAGGCTGCCGTGGATGCAGCCCAGGATGGTGACACCATCTTCCTGACCCTTGGCACATTCGACCCTTTCACCATCAGCAAGAAGATTACCATCCGTGGAACGGGTGAGACAAGTATCATCAACGGTGATGTGACTATTAACATTCCTTATTCTCCAACTTTGGAAAGCCCGTTGTTGGAGTCACTTGCCGTTTCTGGTGAGGTCATATTGTCTGCCAAACTGTCAAACTTGCTCTTACGTAAGTGCAAGATAAGTGGAGGTCTCTCTTTGAATAGTGCTGTGAATGGAGGCACTATTGAGAGGTGCCAAATTGGAGGAAACATGTATTTCATTCGTTATGTGAATAACACTTATTATTCAGGGGCTATAGAAAATTTCTATATTGACAGATGTAATATTTCAAATAGTCTAATACTACGTTCAAACATCAAGAGTATGACGGTAATGAATAGTATAGTTTCTGATTTATCGTCCTCTGAAAGTATGTCTAATAATACTACTTTTGTCAATTGCTTAATTTCTAAATTACGTTGTAACAATCTATCAGCAACTTTCATTAATTCTATATTATGGAATTATTCAAATAACAATACAATTAATTCATCGGTCTTGCTTAATTCACTTGTAAATAGAAGCTACCTCAGCATCGGTTCAAGCAGTGTTACCCAGAATTGTTACTTAGTTAGCAATCCTTCAACAACCACTACCGACCTCCAATACAACGGCTATTTGGGCACCGACGGTACCATAGTTGGACATTTAGGTGGAAGCACACCATACTCCGACGTTGATATGTTCAAGCCATTGGTCCCGACCGTCACCAGCAGCGACATCAAGCTGGATAACGAGAACAAGGTGCTGAACGTGAAGCTGACCGTTTCACCACAATAATGTGAGTGGCCTATGAAGAGACGAATAACCTGTCTGTCGATACTGCTGCTGGCACTATGCGGGGCTTATGCCCAGGACATCAGCCGGTATGAGTATTGGACGGACGATGACTATGCCAACCGGAGCATCGTTGAGGCTGAGGGCAGTGACATCACACTGACCGTAAGCACCGACGGGCTTGGGCCAGGCATTCACTTCCTGAACTTCCGGGCCAGCAGGAGCGACGGTGTATGGGGTAACTTCTACCGCTACCTCTATTATATACCGGCTCAGCAGAACTCAGGAGGGGGAAGTGTGAGCGTGGAGTATTGGATAGACGACAATCTGGCTGGGAGCAATCGTGAGGCTGCCGACGAGGGGCAGCTCTCGCTGGCCATCGACATCAGCGAACTCTCACCCGGCGTCCACTACTTCAACTGTACAGCCATGAACGAGGCTGGCGAACGTGGCAACAGTGAGCGTTACCTGTTCTATGTGCCTAAACCGTCAGACGGCACTACCCCGTCAGCCTTCAATGGTTTTGAATATTGGTTAGACGATGACTATGCTGGCAAAACGGTTGTAGAGACCAACGAGGCTGAGTCAGTCTTTGCCATCAATATCCAAGGGCTGACGAGTGGTGTGCACTACTTCAACTGCCGCGCCATGAACGAGCAGGGCACGTATGGAGCACCCATCCGCCAGATGTTCTACATTCCGCAGAGCGAAGTGAGCACAGGCGCACAACTGGCCTCGGCAGAATACTGGATTGACGATGACTATGCCGGCAAGGTGAGCCTTCAGACTAACGAGACTGACCAGGCCTTCAGCATTGACGTCAGCCACCTGGCAAGCGGCGTTCACTACTTCAACTATCAGGCCACTGACAGTGAGGGACGGAAGGGCAATCTGGTACGCCAGCTGTTCTACCTCGCCCGTGGAAATAATGCTCCGGGCAGTGAGCTGCTGGAATATGAATACTGGTTTGATGACGATGTGGCAAACAAGGTCACAGGCAAGGGCACACAGGCTGAGTATGTGTTCAGCATCGATGTCTCGCCGCTTGCTGTCGGCACTCACACATTCAACTTCCGTGCCAAGAACCAGCTTGAAGTGTCGAGTGAACTGTTTGTAGAATCGTTTGAAGTCAGCGAGCCCGGCACCCTGTTAGGCGACGTGAACAACGACGGTGTGGTTGACATTGTTGACGTGGCCAACCTCATCAGCCACTTGGCAGGACATACTCCCGACGGCTTCAATCTTGAGGCTGCCAACGTGAACAATGACGAGGCGGTTGACTCTGCCGATGTTGACGAACTTGTCAAGCTGATATTGAATAAGTAATCGGCGGGACAATCTATTACAAAACGCAGGACGGGGACTCTCGGTGGATAGAGTTCCCGTTCTTGCTGTTTTTTCAGCTTTTCCTTGCACCAATCCAGAAAAGTTTGTAAATTTGCACGGTGATTCAGGGACTTTACAAGACTCGAGGACTGGCCAACCGGCGAATTGAGGTGGCTGATGCACTACGGGGAATAGCCGTGGGGGGCATCATTCTGTATCACTCGGTGGAGCACTTCGACATCTTCACGAAGGAGCCGATTGTCCACACGCTGCCCTGCGACCAGACTGTGGGCGCGGTTCTGGCATGGCTCCTGAGCGGCAAGATGTACGGCATCTTCGCCATGCTCTTCGGGCTGAGCTTCTTCATCATGAACGATAACCAGCAACAGAGGGGGAGGTCGTTTGCCGGGCGGTTTGCCTGGCGCATGTGCCTGCTGTTCGGGTTTGGCCTTGTCAATGTGGCGTTCTACGACGGTGACATCCTGATGCTCTATGCCGTCTACGGGCTGCTGCTCATCCCCATCAGCTACCTGCCGTCGAAGTGGGTGTGGTGCATCATCGGCCTGCTGGCTGTCCAGCCTGTCGAGCTGTTTTGCCTGCTGACGGGCACCACGACTGACCACACGAGGCTCTTCGAGATTTACAACCAGACGATTGCCCTGCACGAGCACGGGACGTTCTGGGAGAATGCCGTGAACAACCTGCAGTATGGCTTTGAGCTCAACCTGAGGTTCAACGTCTACAGCGGGCGACTGACGCAGCTGCTCTGTCTCTTCATTCTCGGCATGCAGCTGGGCAGGCAGCGGCTGTTCTATGACGAGGGGCGCAACCTGAGGGTGTGGCACGGTCTGCTGGCTGCATCGGCGGTGGCTGTGATTGTGCTCAGTCTCACGGCGTTTGGCAGGCTGGCGCCATGGCTCACGCCCATCTACAACCTGATGATTCTGCTGATGATTGTGGCGGCGGTGGTCTCGGCCTGGTATGCCTTTGAGGGTGTAAGGCGCGGGCTCCACCACCTGTGCATCTTCGGGCGCATGAGCCTTACCAACTACCTGCTTCAGTCGATTATCGGCAGTTTCATTTTCTGCGGCTACGGGCTGGCCTGCTACCGGCTTGTGGGCATAACCTACGCCGTGCTCATTGGCCTTGGCATGGTCATCGGCCAGTATCTCTTCTGCCGCTGGTGGTTCTTCAGTTGTAGGGGTGGTCATCAACGCGGTCTGCTGGAGGGCATCTGGCGCCGGCTGACTTGGATTTAGGACACGATATGGATAAAGAGGCGAAAAGGGCACTGCTGCGGAAGCGGCTGATGAAAAACAAAAGGGAAAAGGATGCTTAGGGACTTTATTGCCATCGACTTTGAGACGGCCAACGGGGAGCCGTCGAGCGTCTGCAGTGTGGGGGTGGTCATGGTGCGCAACGGGCAGGTGGCCGACACGTTCTACAGCCTGATTCAGCCTGAGCCGAACTACTACAGCTACTGGTGCCAGCGGGTGCACGGACTGTGCCAGGAGGACACTGACAAGGCAGAGGTGTTCTCGAAGGTGTGGCAGCAGCTGGAGGAGCGCATTGCCGATGTGTTCTTTGCCGACCAGCTGGCTCTCGACAACCGGCGCGACCTGATTGCCTCTATTCCGTTTGTGGCCCACAATGCCCGCTTCGACGAGGGCTGTCTGAAGGCGGCGTTCAAGGTGTACGAGATGGACTACCCCGACTACCGCTTCCACGACACGCTGAGGGCTTCGCGCAGGCAGTTCGGCCAGCGGCTGCCCAACCATCAGCTACAGACCGTTGCTGCTGCCTGCGGCTACTCGCTGCAGCACCATCACCATGCGCTGGCCGATGCCGAAGCCTGTGCCGCCATTGCGCTGAACATTCTGTGACTACCGGTACAGATAGCGCTTGATGCTCATCTTCGGCGTCTTCTCAAAGGGCTCGTCGACAAACACCACTTCATTGATCTTGCTGTAGACGGGTAGCTGCTTGTTGGCGGCGGTGCGTATGAGCTCGGGTATCTCCGCGCGCCTGCTCACGTCGAGGTCGTCGGGTATCTCGGGATAGACCAGCGCCACGAGCCTACCCTTTCGCTCAACGACGAGCGACTCGTTGACGTAGGGACAGCCTGAGAGCACAGCTTCGAGCTCCTCGGGGTAGATGTTCTGGCCAGACGAGTTGAGAATCATCGACTTGATGCGGCCACGGATGAAGATGTTGTTGTCGCTGTCGAGCAGTCCCAAGTCGCCTGTGCGGAACCATCCGTCGTCGGTGAACGCGGCGGCATTGGCTTCGGGATTCTTGTAGTAGCCGATGGTGATGTTGTTGCCGCGCACCTGTATTTCGCCCGGGACATTTATCGGGTCGTCGGAGCTGATGCGAAGGTCGTGGACAGGCTTGCCGCAGGAGCCGGGCACAAACTCGGTACACCACTCCCAGCCCAGCAGGGGGCAGGCTTCGGTCATGCCATAGCCCACGGTAAAGGGCAGGTGCATGCGGGTGAAGCACTCCTCGACCTCGGGCTTCAGGGCAGCACCGCCCATGATGAAGCCCCGCACGCGGCCGCCAAAGGCAGCCAGCACCTTCTTGCGCACTATCTTGTAGATGGCTTTCCGGGCCTGGGGTATGGCGGTCAGCCATTTCAGCTTGTCGAGGGCGGGCTTGATGGAATTGGCATACACCTTCTCCATCACCAGGGGCACGGTGACCACCATATAGGGCCTGACCTCCTGCATGGCTTTCAGCAGGGTCGAGGGCGAGGGTGTCTTGCCAAGGAAATAGACCGTCACGCCGTCGACATTGGGATGGATGAACTCAATGGCCAGTCCGTACATGTGGGCCATGGGCAGCATCGAGACGATGGTCTCGCCGGGCTGGTTGGGGAAGTGGCTGTTGCTGAAGGCATCAGTGTCGGAGATGGCGCCGTAGGTGAGCATGACGCCCTTGGGATTGCCGGTGGTTCCCGAGGTGTAGTTGATGATGGCCAGCTTGTCCATGTTGTCCGTAGGATAGGAAATCTGCTCCTTCGTCAAACCATTGGGGTGCTTCTCGGCGAAGGCCTTCTCGCGGTTCTGCCAGGCCTGGGCCACCCTGTCGTCGCGGTGCCAGAGCATCGTGCCGTCCTTCACGTCGATGGCAGCCCTGAGGTTGGGCATCCGGCCGGGGTTGAGCTCGTGCCATATCGCCTTGTCGGTGAACAGCAGCACGCTGTCGGAATGGTGCGTCAGGGTCGAGATGCTGTTGGGGTGGAAATCGGCCAGCAGTGGCACTGCCACACACTCGTTGACATTGACGTCCCAGAACGTCATGGCCCAGCGTGCACAGTTGCGTGCACAGATGGCTATCTTGCTGCGCTTGGTAATGCCAGCATCGGCAAGGAAAATCCTGAACTGCTCAATGCTTCGAGCCACGTCGGCATACGTAAAGGCGTCGCCCTGGTAGTCGCAGAGTGCCTTCTGGTCCCACTGCTGGCAGACGGTCTGCTCGAGTGTCTTCAGATAGTGTTTTAACGTTGTTGAAAGTTCTTTTGCCATAACGTTCAGCTTTATAAGTTGGCGTGTCGATTTGGGTGCAAATATACTGATAATAAATGAATAATGGCTGCTTTTGCGCAATTATTTAAGTGAATTTAGGCAAAAGCGTCTGCTCTGATACTGCTCGCCGGGGGAGTCAGCCCACCCTGCCATTACGGCTGCAGGCGGCGGCGAAAGGTTAAATAATCGTAAAAGGCCGCACTTTCAGCTTCAGGCATTGCTCTTTTTACGGCAAAATTAGTACCTTTGCACCCCGTTTGAGTCCGTTGGGGCAGAAAGAAGTGTGTACGGACGTACGCCGCCTCGCGGAAAAACCCCTAAAATACAAATTAAAAGCAAAATGTACGCAATTGTAGAGATTCAGGGTCAGCAGTTTAAGGCCGAACAGGGCAAGAAGCTCTTCGTCCACCACATCAAGGACGTGGAAGAGGGCAAGACTGTTGAATTTGACAAGGTGCTGCTCGTCGACGCCGACGGTGCAGTCACGGTAGGTGCCCCCACCGTCAAGGGTGCCAAGGTAGTGTGTGAAGTAGTGAACCCGCTCGTGAAGGGCGACAAGGTGATTGTCTTCAAGATGAAGCGCCGCAAGGACTCGCGCAAGCGCAATGGTCACCGCGAACAGTTCACGCAGGTAGAAGTTAAATCAGTAATCGCTTAAAACAGAGGAGGACTTAGAAATGGCTCATAAAAAAGGTGTAGGTAGTTCTAAGAACGGCCGCGAGAGCGCAGCCCAGCGACTGGGCATCAAGATTTTCGGCGGTCAGCAGTGCGTAGCCGGCAACATCATCGTTCGCCAGCGCGGCACGAAGCACAACCCGGGCAACAACGTAGCTATTGGCAAGGACGACACGCTGTATGCACTCGTCGACGGAACGGTACAGTTCCACAAGGGCAAGCGCGACAAGAGTGTTGTATCAGTAATCCCCAACGCTGCTGAGGCCTAAGTAAACAAACAACAAGCAATTTATTCCAAACAAACAACCGCAGGAGGGAAACGACGCCGTTTTCCTCCTATTTCTTTTTCTCCCCCCGGTCAGCTTGGCGGCAGGGGGTGCTTCACGTCCTCCTTGATGCCCAGCTGCTTCATCTCGTTGGCCTTCTGGAGTATGCCTCGGGTGCCGTCGACAGACTTCTGCATGTCCGTGAAGTCGGCATTGAGCAGGTCGATGTCGCGCCCTATCTTGGCAGCCCGCTCGGCAAAGAGCCCGATGCGCGAGACGAGCTGCTCGGCCAGCCCTACAATCTTCTTCTGGTTCTCCGTCTGGTTGTGCTGCCGCCAGGCTATCTGTATCATGCGCAGAATGGCGAAGAGGTTCTGGGTCGAGCTGATGAACACCTTCTTGTCGAAGGCCTCAGTCCACAGCTTCGGGTCGCGGGCCAGGGCCACCTGCAGGGCAGCCTCGTTGGGCACGTACATGATGACGAAGTCGATGGCGGTGCGCGGCGGCTGGACATAGCGGCTGTAGTCCTTCTGTGCCAGCTCCTTGACGTGTGAGCGCAGGCTCTGCACATGGCGGTCGAGCATCTGCTGGCGCAGGGCGTCGGCAGGCTCGTTGACGTAGTCGTAATAGGCCTTGATACTGACCTTGGCATCGATGACGACATCCTGATTGCCGGGATAGTGCAGCACGACGTCGGGGCGCATGGAGTGGCCCGTGTCCTCATTGCGCACGACGAAGCCGTCCTGGTCGGTGAGGGTGCCCTGCACGTCGTAGTCGAAACCGCGCTTGAAGCCCTGCGAGTCGAGCAACTCCTGGAGCACCAGCTCGCCCCAGTCGCCCGCCTGCTTGGAGTCGCCGCGCAGGGCGTTGGTCAGCCGTGTTGCCGTCAGGTCCATCTTCTCAGCCTGCTCGCCCACCTGCCGCAGCCTTTCAGCCAGCGAGGCAGCGGTCTTGGCAGCCTCGCGGTCGCTCTGCTGAATGGCCTTCTGCAGTTCGGCAAAGCTGTCGCCGATGGGCTTGGTAATGTGCTCCATGGCCTCGCGGTTCTCATCCTTCAGCCGGTCGCTGGTCTTCGACAGCACGTTCGTGGCCAGATTGCAGAACTGCTCGCGTACGACGTTCAGCTGCTCCTGAAACTGCTCGTTGCGCAAGCGTGTCTCGACGGCAGTCTGCTCCTTCAGCAGGCTGATTTCGTTCTCCTGCGATATGCTGAGGGCGTTCAGGTGGCGGTTCTCTGCCTGCAGGCTTGCCACGAGCTCGTTCTTAGCCTTCAGGTCGATGGCAGTATGACGCAGCGACGTGGCGGTGGCCTCCGACTGGATGCGAAGCGCAGTGTATCGCCGGTTGGCAATAAGGTAAGCGGCAAGCACACCTGCCACTAAGCCGACAACGGCGGCGATGATGATTCCAAGCATAGCACTACATTATTTTTATATATACGCGCGTGAAGCAGCTGCTTTCGCAATTTGGCTGCAAATTTACGAAATTATTCTTGTTTCGTGACATCTGTTTCCCATTTATTTCTTTCTGAAGCAAATTTAACGCATCTTTCTTGCGGGCTTTACTTTTTTTTCATATCTTTGCAGTCGATTAGAGATTTAAACAATAGTGCATGAAGCTCATCATCATGACTAAATCCACGTTCTTCGTGGAAGAGGACAAGATACTGACCACGCTCTTTGAAGCAGGACTCGACAACCTGCACCTGTATAAGCCGGGGTCGGAGCCCGTTTACTCGGAACGGCTGCTGACGCTGCTGCCCGACAGCTACTATGGACGCATCACCGTGCACGACCATTTCTACCTGAAAGAGGAGTTCAACCTGAGAGGCATACACATCAGCAACCCGCAGGCGCAGCCGCCACTGGGCTACCGGGGCAACATCAGCCGCACCTGCAAGAGCATCGACGACCTGAAGGACACGAAGAAATGCTCAAACTACGTCTTCCTGAAGACGCTCTTCGACAGCCAGAGCAATCCTGCCGACAAGTCGACGCTGACGATGGACGAGCTGAAGGAGGCCTCGCGGCGCGGACTCATCGACAAGCGCGTCTACGCCATGGGCGGCATGAACCTTGGCAACATCAGCCTGGCCAAGGAGCTGGGCTTCGGCGGCGTCGTCATCTGCGGCGACCTCTGGAACCGCTTCGACATTCTCGGCGGGCTCGACTACAAGGAGCTCATCAGCCACTTCGAGAAATTACGCAAAGCAGTAAGCTAAAACAAAGCAAAAACACAATATACGAATATGGAAAACAGCTACATGGTCTTCTCGGGTACAGCCACGAGATATCTGGCAGAGAGAATCTGCCTAAGCTTAGGTTGCCCGTTAGGCCAACTTCAAATCACCAAGTTCTCTGACGGAGAGTTTGCCGTCAGCTACGAGGAGTCTATCCGCGGTCGCGACATCTTCCTGGTACAGAGCACATTCCCCAACAGCGACAACCTGATGGAGCTGCTCCTGATGATCGATGCCGCCAAGCGTGCCTCGGCACGTACCATCAACGCCGTCATCCCCTACTTCGGGTGGGCACGTCAGGACCGCAAGGACAAGCCACGCGTCTCGATAGGCGCCAAGCTGGTGGCCGACCTGCTCAGCGTTGCCGGCGTCAACCGCGTCATCACGATGGACCTGCACGCCGACCAGATTCAGGGCTTCTTCGACGTTCCCGTCGACCATCTCTACGCCTCGGGCGTCATCATGCCCTACCTGAAGAGCCTGCAGCTCGAGGACATGGTCATTGCATCGCCCGACGTGGGCGGCTCGAAGCGTGCCAACACCTACGCCAAGTTCTTCGGCTGCCCGCTGGTGCTGTGCAACAAGACGCGCGCCCGTGCCAACGTCGTGGCCACGATGCAGATTATAGGCGACGTAGAGGGTAAGAACGTGATCATCATCGACGATATGGTCGACACCGCCGGCACCATCACCAAGGCTGCCGACCTGATGAAGGAGTCGGGCGCCAAGACGGTGCGCGCCTGCGCCTCCCACTGCGTGATGAGCGGACCGGCCAGCGACCGTGTGCAGGAGTCGGCCCTCGAGGAGATTGTCTTCACCGACTCTATTCCCTACACCCAGCGCTGTGCCAAGGTGAAGCAGCTCTCCGTGGCTGACATGTTTGCCGAGGCCATCCGCCGCGTCATCGACAACAAGAGCATCAGCGACCTCTACATTGTTTAGACGTTGAGGAGCAGAAAGTTCATCGGACTGGCACTGGCGACATTATTATTTGCCGCCTGCCAGTCCGATACATATTATATAAAAGGTGAGGCGCACGGATTCGAAGATGGTACCGTGGTCTATCTGGCTGAAGCTGAAGGGGCTCATCGTGTGCTCGACTCATTGGTGGTGAGCGACGGGCGCTTTGCCTACGATGCTCCGGCCAGCGACCAGCTGCTTTGCCTCATCCCTTCAGGAGCGACGACTCCCGCCCTCTACTTCTTTGCCTGTCCGGGCAACGCCTATGTGGAGCTGTCGACAGAAAAGGGCTTATCCCGCGTTTCGGGAACCAAGGTCAACAACGCGTGGCAGGCACTGAACGACACCGTTGCCAAGTACGACGGCCACCTACGCACGCTCTTCACCGCCGACAGCATCAGTCCACAAAAGACTTACGCCGCATCAGAGCAGCTATACACCACTCTGACACGGCGCATCAATGAGGCGGCCATCCGTAACAAGGACAATGCCCTGGGCCGCTTCATCAGCAGTCATTACTTACCGAAATAGCGCTTCAGCAGTCCGGCGAAACCAGCTCCGTGGCGGGCCTCGTCCTTAGCCATCTCGTGGACGGTGTCGTGGATGGCGTCGAAGCCTGCAGCCTTGGCGTTCTTGGCAATGCGGAACTTGTCCTCGCAGGCACCGGCCTCAGCGGCAGCGCGCTTCTCAAGGTTGGTCTTCGTATCCCAGACACACTCGCCGAGCAGCTCGGCAAAGCGGCTGGCATGATCGGCCTCTTCGAAGGCATAGCGCTTGAAGGCCTCGGCAATCTCGGGATAGCCCTCACGGTCGGCCTGACGGGCCATAGCCAGATACATACCTACCTCGCCGCACTCACCGTTGAAGTGGTTGCGCAGGTCCTGAATCATCTCCTCGCTGACGCCCTCGGGCTTGCCGTCGCCAATCTTGTGGACGGTGGCATAGGTCATGTCGGCATCGTCCTTCAGTTCTGAGAACTTCGAGGCAGGAGCCTTACAGATTGGGCACTTCTCTGGAGCAGCATCGCCTTCGTAGATATAACCACAAACGGCGCAGATAAACTTTTTCTTCATAATCGCGATTGTTTAGTATTTGTTTAGAAAGTATAGCCAAGCGTGAAGAGCACCTGGTGGCGCTTGTTGTTCACCTTTACAGCGTTGCAGAGGTTGTCGTCCTCAGCATACTCATTGTCCACATAGTTCATGAAGGGATAGAAGTCACCCTTCGTCGTCTGGTACTGGTAGGCAAGCGACAGATTGAGATTCTCAAACTGATAGCCGAAGCCACATGTAATGCGGTGGGTGGCATCCCAGTTGGTGTAGTCGGTAGCCGAGCTGTAGTAGGAGCCGTCGGTGCCGAGCGAACCATCCTTGAAGCCGTCCTTATTGTAGGCAGGCGACACGTAGTTGTAGCCCAGGCGGAAGGCCATCTCGGGCGAGGGCTTCAGCTCGGCGCCCAGCTTCAGCGTCGATACGCCCTTCAGCGTCTGCTCCGTGTGGCGGTTCATGACGTCGTCGCTCGAGCTGTTGTCGTGGTAGTCGCCATACCAGTCGTAATAGGAGTCGGTGATGTAGCGGGTGTCGATTGAACCATAGTCGGTGTACTCATAGGTGGCACCGAGGGCCAGCATCGTACCGATGGTGTGACCGAGACTCAGTCCGAAGCGCCAGGGTGTGTAAAGCTTATAATCGTATGCCTCGCCGGCATCAACGTTCAGGTTGCCGTCGCTGACGAAGGTGCTGTTGCGGGTGGTCAGACTGTACCATTTCGGTGTGTGGATATAGGCACCGATGCGGAAGGGCGAGGTCTCGACAGGGCGCACAATGACACCGGCCTTCACGTCGAAGCCTGTTCCGTCAATCTGGCGGTCGTCAGAGACTCTGAGGCTGAAACCGTCCAGCTGCTCACAATACTCGCTGTAGTGGCGGTAGTTGACGTCGTGGATACCCACGGTCAGTCCCAGAAACACTTGGTTGCTGATGGCTCCGCTGAGGTTCAGGTCGTACTCGCCGATGTAGCCGTACTTTGCGCGGTCCATCGTGTAGCTCTGCGCATTGTCGTAGTACCAGACGTTCTCTCCGGTATCGTAGTTCAGGTTACGGGCGTAGATATCGTCCAGCTGGTTGCACGAGGCGTAGCTGTGGTCGAAGTCGGGCACGCCGCCTGTCCGCACCTCATAGAGCAGTCCGGCCTTGGCCTTGGCATAGGTCAGCTTGTTCTGCGACGCATTGCCCAGCCGGTCGTTGGCCGACAGGATAAAGTCGAAATTACGGCTCTTGTGAAAGTTGAAGCTGAAGTTCAGCCACGAGTCGTCGTTGTCGAAGCCTGACCATACGAAGCCTGCCTGGTCGAAGCTCATGTTCGTCTTGTTGCCGGGCGAGAAGTCCTTGGCCTCCTCCTGGCTCACCAGTCCCAGCGACATGGCAACCGACGACTTGCGCATCAGTCCCACGCCGGCGGGGTTGGTCGAGATGGTCGAGATGTCGGCACCCAGGGCCTCCAGCGCACCGCCCATACCTACGTAGCGGGCCGTTCCGTTCAGGTCCTCCTGAGCCACCTTCATGTTCTCGTATGTATCCTGAGCCACTGACGGCATTGCAGCCGCCAAGGCCATGATTGCAATATATATCCTTTTCATAATCTTCAATACCTATTTATAATTCTCAATTCACAATTCTCAATTACCGGCGTCCGCCGAAGCTGCCACCGCCACTACGGCTGCCGCCACCGCCGCCTGACGAACGGCTGCCACCGAAGCTGCCACCACCGCCGAACGAACCGCCTGACGAGGATGATGACCTGCTCACCGAAGGTGCAGAATAGCTGGGCGAACTGGTAGTCGTCGAGCGCGTTGGCGCTGTCGTCGTAGTGCGTGAACTCGTAGTACGGGCACCGCCGAAATTACCTGCTGCAGTCGATGACACACGGCGCGTTGTGGTACCAGTGGCCGTCGTGCGGGTTACGCCTGATGATGATGAGCGTGAACCGCCAAAGCTGCCGCTGCGGCCAGTCGTTGCTGAGCCTAAAGCGCGTCCGCCGAACGTGCCCGTAGAGTATGCCGTCGTGCGACCGTTGCTGGCGCCACGCGGACCATTATAACTGACACGGCCGTGACGCTCGGTACCGGTAGGACCGTTGTAGCTGACCACGCCGCCACCATAGTAGTGGGGATAGTAGTAGCCGCCATACCAGTAGCTGTAGTAGGGCCTGTAATAGCCGTAATACCAAGGGTCATACCAGCCGTAGTACCAGGGGTCGTACCAGCCGCCATAGTACCAGGGGTCGCGCCAGTACCAGTAGCTGTCGTACCAGGGATAGTACGTTGAGTAGAACCAGGGAGAGTGCCAGCTATAGAGACTCCACGAGTCGCGACGACCGTCACGATAGCCCTCGGCGTAGGCGTTGGGGTCGGGCTCGTAGCCGTCCCAGCGGCTCATCTCGCGTGTCAGCGCGAAATCCTCAGTGGCTGCAGAGTCGGGATAGACGCCCAGCTCGCCGTTGAAACTGATGATGTCGTTGCCGACGGAGTCGTTCGACACAACCTGGTAGTAGCTGCCGCCGCGACGGTTGTATTCGTCCACGCTGCGGTTGCTACCCGAATAGAATGTCGGAGCCGGACGCACGCTGCTGCGCACCGTCGTCGTACTCACAGAACTCTTCTTGCTCGGGACGAAGTACATGTCATCGTCCTGTGCCATCATGGTCAGAGGCAAAGCCCCCAGAATGAGCGAAACTAAAATCTTTTTCATCATTTTCATCTTTCTCCTTCGTTTTTATGGTTTCACGGTACAAAAGTACTGCGAATTTCACTGCAAATATACGGAAAAACCCTAAAACGTGATAGGTTTTTCCCTATTTTTAGTAATTTTGCGGCAAATTTTAACAACTTATGAAGTATTACGAAGTAGATTTCAACGTTTTGCCCCTCAGCAGCGATGCCACCGACCTCCTGGCGGCGCTCGCCGGCGAGGCTGGCTTCGAGACTTTTGAGGAGACCGACCACGGTCTGAAGGGTTACGTACAGCAGCCACAGTTCGACCGCAGCCTGCTCGACAGCCTGCTCCAGACGTTCCCCATGCCGGGCGTCACCGTCAGCTATACCGTCGGCGAAGCCGAGGACCGCGACTGGAACGAGCAGTGGGAGCAGCAGGGCTTTGAGCCTATTCTGGTGGAAGGTGGAGGGGTGAAGGCGGAGGGCCCTTCCATCCTTATCCACGACGGTCGCCACCTCCCTCCCTCAACCCTCCACCTTCAACCCTCCACCATCTCAATCGAGATCGACGCTCGCCAGGCCTTCGGCACGGGCACTCACGAGACTACCCGCATGGTCTGTGCAACCTTGCTTGAGCTCGATGTTCAGGGCCAGCGGGTTCTCGACTGCGGCAGCGGCACAGGCATTCTCGGCATCACGGCCATGAAGCTCGGTGCACGCGAATGTGTGGCCTACGACATCGACGAGTGGAGTGTCGACAACACACGCCACAACGCCGTCATCAACCACGTCGAAATCACCCCGCTCCTGGGCGACGCCACTATATTAAATAAGGTGGAGGGAACGTTCGACATCGTCATGGCCAACATCAACCGCAACATCCTTCTGGCCGACATGCCCATGTTCCGACAGAAGATGGCCCCCGGCGCCCACCTCATCCTCAGCGGCTTCTACACCGCCGACATTACGCTGCTCACCGACCGCGCCGCCTCGCTCGGCCTTACACTCGTATCACAGAGAGAAGCCGGCGACTGGGCCTGCCTGCTGTTCTCTGCCGCCGCCTCATAATCACGAGGAGCCGCCTCGCAAACATGAGGCGCCGCCTCGGCTGACAGGAAAAAACGACAGTTTTGCAGTAGTTTTTACTGAACTATGCCGACGTTTCAACTATTTTTCGTAACTTTGCAAACAAATCGAAAGGTAAAACAGTAAACTGATATGGTAAAGCACATTATTCTTTGGACTCTGAACCCCGAACTGACGGAGGAGGAGAAGCAGACCGTGAAGGCCGGCATCAAGGCCGGACTCGAGGGACTGGTGGGCAAGGTGC
>JAEEGI010008212.1_pt1 | contig 23134 bp, 12 predicted proteins | sample 8958751 | NCBI WGS metagenome assembly JAEEGI01 (sample SAMN16246545, study PRJNA631951) | gut metagenome | biome: gut microbiome; feature: rumen; material: KS-attached | host: Bos | place: Iran: Karaj | collected 2018-10 | reverse complement strand
TTTACCTGCCCTGACGAGTCGGGGCAGGTAGGTATCGAGTGCATGATAGGGGAATCCGGCCAAGGGATTGCCGGCACGTGCGGTCAGGGTGATGCCCAGGATGTCGTGCGCCTCCTTGGCATCGTCGCAGAACGTCTCGTAGAAGTCGCCTACGCGGTAGAGGATGATTGCGTCGGGATGTTTCTTTTTCAGCTCAAGGTACTGCTTGAGCATCGGCGTATCTTTGGGATCTGTATTGCTGTTCTTTGCCATTCCTTGTTTTTAGGCCGCAATGTAACGGCCATTGGTGGTGCAAAGATACTCATTTTTTCGAAAACAGCATCATTCAGGGGGCGAAAAACTGCAATTTTATTATTTTTTTTCTTTCCTTGACAAATATTCGCTGGGATTCATGCCGATATATTTCTTGAAGGTACGCGAGAAGTGATTCGGATCGGCAAAGCCGACGGTGTAGGCGGTTTCGCTGACGTTATAGCCTTGATCGAGCATTTCGCAGGCGTGTTCCAGGCGCTGGTGTCGGATATAGTCGCCCATTGACATGTTCATCAGGCTCTTCATCTTGACGTGCAACAGGCTGCGACTCACACCAAGGGACGAGGTAATCTCCTGAATCGAGAAGTCGCTGTTGCCAAGATTCTCCTCTACCAGCTGCTTCATCCGACGCAGAAAATCCCTGTCGATGCTGGACAGCATAGCCGATGAAAGATCATCTGTCGGCATTTCGACGTTCTCCTTCTGTTGTGAATGCAGCAGCTTCAGGATATTATCAATCTGCATCACCAGAATGTCGATGTCGAAAGGTTTCGTCACGTATGCATTGGCACCCGCCCGGAAGCCGGTGGCCACATCGTCGCTTTCGGTTTTGGCGGTCAAAAGGATGATGGGGATGTGCGAAGTGTCCAGATTGCCTTTCAGCCACTGGCATAGCTTGTACCCATCCATGTCGGGCATCATCACATCGCTAACCACCAGATGTACCATCTCGCGACGTGCCGAGGCGATGGCCTCCTGACCATTTCGGGCAGTCAATACACGGTAGTGGGCCTCCAGCTCCGTCTGCAGGAAACGGCGCATCTCCGCATTGTCTTCGACTACAAGGACGACAGGGAGCCCTTCGCCGTCACTGTTGTCCTCCTTGCCGGCTTTGGCAGGCATCTCATCGTTCATCAGATTAGGAATGCTGTCGCGATGCTTATAGTCGCCGACCGGGATGAGCACTTTGTCGCCCGCGATACGGTTCTGTTCGTCGAAGGCCTGCTGACTGACGCAGAGAGCCACTTCGAACGTGCTGCCCTGTCCTACCACGCTGCTCACGCTGACACGGCCCTTGTGGAGTTCGGCCAGGCGTTTCACCAAGGCCAGCCCGATACCCCAGCCGCCCGAAGCCACATTGAAACCGCGTCGTGTCTGGTAGTAGCGATCGAAGATGTGGGGAAGCTCATCGGCCATGATGCCAATGCCCGTATCGGCAACCTCGATTTTCAAATAGTCAAGACCGTCGGTCTCCCCCCGTCTGATATCGGCTCGCACCGTCACCGTGCCGCCATCAGGAGTGAACTTCAGGGCATTCGAGAGCAGGTTGCTCACGATGTGATCGACATACTGAGGTGAAAACCAGACCAGTTCGCCGTTGTCCTCAAGCATCATCTTCAGGCTGATGCTCTTCTGACTGGCTGCTTCGCGGAAGGGGGGCATCGCCCTGCGCAGGAAGTCCATCGGGTTGCCCTGCTGCACGTAGAGGCGGAAGGCGTCAGTCTCCACCTTGTTGTAGGTCACCAGCTCGCCCACCAGCCTCCCGATGGCATCGGTATGCTTCAGGGCAATATTGAGGTTTCGCTGACCGTCGGGCGAAAGGTTTTCGCGCCGCTGTATGTTCCTGAGCGGTGCTACGATGAGCGAAAGGGGGGTCTTCAGCTCATGCGAAACGGTGGTGAAGAATTCGAACTTCGCCTGGTCAATGGCCCGCAGTTTCTCGTTCTCCATCTCCGCACGGCGAATGGCCTCCCGGCTCTGCCGGCGGATGCGGAACTGGCGTCCTATCAGGCCGATGGCAAGCAAAGCCAGGGCAATATATGACAGATAGGCCCACCATGTGCGCCAGAAAGGCGGCCTGACCACGATGGCGAGCTGCCGTACGGGGTTGTCATCCCATGCCTTGTTCGAACTGTTGGCTCGCACCAGCAGCCGGTAGCTGCCGGGCGACAGGTGGTAGCCATCGAAGACGTGTCCGTGCCCCATGTCCCGCCATTCAGCATCGCGGCCCTCGAGTTTTGCCTGATAGTTTATCGTGCCGGCATCAGCAGGTTTTACCACGCCATAATCAACCGTGAACTGTCTGGCCTGATCGTAGCTGAGCGTGATTGTGGACATCGCATCGAGTTCGGCCCAGATGGGCGAATTTTCGGCTGAGGCGGTCTGCACCTGGTTGCCTATCGTCAGGCGTTTCCAGCGCACGGTGTCGGCATGAGCCGCGACCCTGAGCGCATCGGGATGAAACGAAACTAGTCCCTGCACCGTGCCGAAATAGAGACTTCCGTCAATGTCTTTCCATGTGGAAGCAAAGTTGAAGTGATTTGTAGGCAGGCCATTGTCGGTCGTATAGAGGATGGTCTGGCCCGATGAGGGGTCCAGGCAGACCAGTCCCTGATTGGTGCTGACCCAAAGGCGGTGGGCGACATCCTCGTTGATGGCGCAGACGGTGTAGTTCGACAAGTGCAGCTCGGCATCGAAGCGCTGCACGCTGTCGGGCTTGGCTGGGTCGATGTATTGCAGTCCGCTCAGGTTGGTGCCTATGCAGATGCGTCCCAGGCTGTTCTCGTAGAGACAGGTGATGTAGTTGTCGCGCAGTCCACTCTCGCCCTTCGCCCATTGTGTCACGTGTCCGTCAGCGGCACTGATTTGAAACAGTCCGTCGTTGACGGTGCCTGCCCAGAGGTTGCCAGCGTGGTCAACACATAGCGTATATACAAAAGTGTTGTCGAGTACCTGGTGGCCAATGCCCACGAACTCGTCTATCTGGCTATCATAGTAGCGTAAGCCTTGCGTTGTGGCAAACCAAATTCTTCCGTCAAGTCCGCGTGTGATAAAGAAAATGGCGTCAGACACCAGCCCATGGGAACGCTGATAGCAGCGCGAAGCTCCCGTAGCGATATTGTAGCGGAACAGTCCTTGCAGGAAAGTGCCTATCCACAGGTCGTGCGTCTTGTGGTCGTAGTAAAGACTGTGTACGTTGGTGCCCAGCTCGGGGATGTGACTGAAACGACTGCCGATGCCCGACTTCCGGTCAACAACGAAGAGACCGTTATCCTCCGTGGCCACCCAAAGTCTTCCGTCGACTTCGGCCATGGCTCGCAGCACGCGGGCATTTATCTGCCCCGGCTCGTAGCCCGGCTCCATCCAGTGGAAGGCCGAGGCAGACTCCAACAGAATGTCCACACCGCCGAAGTAGGACCCCACCCATTGGTTGCCCTCGCGGTCGGTCAGCAGGGCATAGATGGCATTGTCGCTGAGCGCATTAGGTTGAAGCAGGCTGTGTCGGGTGATGTCGACGTGCCCGTCGGTACCGATGACCACCAGTCCGCGCTCTGTACCGAGAACCATACTATGGTCTGGCCGCTCATGGATAATCCTCACCAGTCCGCCGCCAATCTCCTCGGCACTGTATTTTTTGACCTCCTTGGCATTCAGGTCGATGCTGCTTATGCCGTCGCCATTGCGCCCTACCCACAGGCGACCTTCATGGTCTATCATCATCGGCACTTCGGTTACAGTTCCATTCAGAAAGTCCCCGAAATAGTCCACTGGCAGCTTTTCCTGATGCTTCAGGGTGCGGTCGCAGCGGAACAGGGCGTAGTCGCACGACATGTAGAGGTTGTCGTCGTTGTCGATAGCCAATGATTTGATGCCCCACATCTCAGGCGTGTGTACCAATTGGAAAATATCGGCCTGCTCGTCGTAGAGATGCAGCCCGTTGCCTGCACAGAGGATGCGTCCGTCAGATGTCTCCACCATGCTCACCATATACTCCGTTCCCTCAATGTAGTTTGCGAAGTCGTCGGTAGCCGGACGGTAGCGGCTTACGCCTCCCGTGGTGCAGACCCACACGCGGTTGCGGCTGTCCACGAAGAGACACTTCACGAAGCTGTTGGCCAGCGATTCCGGACGGCTGTCGTCATGGTAATAGCACGTCATCTCATAGCCGTCGTAGCGAGCCAGACCGTTACGCGAGCCTATCCACACGTAGCCCTTCTGGTCCTGTGCCAAAGCCTCCACCTGCTGGTGTGGCAGTCCGCTCGCACTGTTCAGGTGCTTGTAATGATGACTGTTGCCCAAAGCGTATGTACTGGCCATAGCCATCACGCCATAGAGAAGCAACAGAATTAATCGCCACAGTTTCATCATATATATAACGGAACAAATGTATTTTTATTACGATGGAGTCTTGTTTTTTTATTGCATCTGCAGTATTTTTCTTGTGCGTATGCTGCCGTCTGGATTATGCTCGCGGACGATGGTCAAAGGCATACCGGAAAGCCAGGCGGGGAATGTGGCTGTTTCGTCCCATTCTGGCCGATTGTCCATTATACGATTGATGGCGCTGGAAGCCTTTTCGTCCAGCAGATGAAACTCCATCCACGTCCACGACTCATCAAGACGAGCGTCTGGGATACGCTCGGTGACCATGGTGTTGGATCGACGATCTTGCGTTTCGATGGAGACGGCCATACGTTTGTCTTTGGGCGGAGTGGCGAAGCCTAAAGATGACCATGGAATGGCTGCTTCGACAACATACTGTGTCGTAGCAGATTGGACACGAACCAGGATGTCAGGCATAGCGACCACTTTCCAGCTGCCGGCTCCACCCTCCCATGTGCTGAGGCCACCGTCACGTCTGAAGAACAAGCAGAACACACCTTGTTGCGGCCGTGTATCGCTGGCATCGGCTACGTCAAGCATCAGACGCACACCATCGGGCTGTGACCCGTCAGTAAAGACCGTACGGTCGCTGACACGGGCGGTGAAGTAAAGATTCTCTTCGTCGTAGGCCCAGTCGGCAGAAGTCCTGACACCCGTTTGCGAACCAAGGATGACCTGACGGGCTTTTGGCTTGGTGTAAGTCTCGCCATTGGCCAGACGGCCGTCGATGGTGGGGTGGCCGTAGGCGGCCTGCAGCTGACGCACAGGATAGCCCTTCACCATCTCTATCACGCCATTCACGGTGCCCGTGGCGACAACAATGCCCGTATCGATCACAGCCACCGAGTTCCAAAGAACCTCGTCGGTCTGCGCTGTGATGAATGGAGCCGAGAGGGCACGGAAGTGGCGGGCCTCGCTGTCGCCTATGGCGGTGAGCATACGGGGCTTGCCTGGATGGTTATAGTCCGACTGGAAGGAGATGATGGACTCACCCCAAGGAAACTGCCGCAGATAGGGAGCACCCCCCTTCACAGAGGCCGAACAGTATTCCGGGTCGAGTGTCTTTTCGCGCTGTGCCGACTGGGCATCGACCCAATGGTCGTGCCAGTTTTGACTGAGCAGGCATCGTATGGTGGTGGGGAAGAAGTCGCCTACGCCGGGCCATCCGTTGTCCTCGATGATGACCACCAGTTCCTCGTCAAGCAGCAGGGGCACGGGCATACCGTCGCGAAACCCGCTGCGGAAGGAGATGCGCTCCGGCTGACCCCACGATAGCCCACCGTCGAAGGAACGGCAGAGCGAAATCTGTTGTTCATTACTTCTTGTATAGGGACTCTCGTCGGCGAAGTAGAGGTGCAGTTCGCCAGAGGGCAGTTCGAGCATGGATGGCTCCCAACAACCATCACCAAAGGTGTGGCCACCGTCATAGACGAAGATCTCCTGGCTCCACGTCTGACCATTGTCGGTGGAGCGTCGGCAACGGATGCCGAAACGGCGGTCTTCGGTGTAAGGCATCGAAGGACGCGGGTTGTAGGCAACAATGATAGTGCCGTCGGCCAACTGTATCAGGTCGGGCACACAGTTGGGTGTGGCGTTGCTGTTGGAAGCAATCTTTACAGCTGGACTCCACGAGGCTCCCAGATTCGCGCTGCAAGACACAAGGATGCCATCACACTCAGTCACGGCCATCAGCCGACCATCCTTTAGCTGCAGGATGCGCGGATAGCTACCATGTGAGAAGATGGTGTGTCGCGTACTGTCATCCCAAAAGATGCGCGAGCCATCATAGTGCGCTTTCACCTCTGCCTGCATGGTGCAGACAGAGGCAAACAGCATTACTGAAATCAACAGTCTATTGAGAATCTTCATACCAGAAAGGAGCTATTTCGTAATGAATCTGACCCGCGTGACAGCTTTGGCTGCTGCATCGTCGGCCGATGTGCGCACCAGCGTGTATTCCTTCTGCGTGTCGGCAAGATTGATGGTGGCACCACTGTTGATTTCCGCACCGTCGGCGTAGAATTTCACGTTCTCTTGCTCGTCGAAGGACAACTGCACTTGCTGGTTCCCGACAGGCAGGGCGTAGGTCTGCACGTCTTGATAGAAGGCGTCGTAGGTCGGACTGACGCTGGTGCCATCAGCCATGAGACCCTTCAGCACCGGATAGATGAGGGGCAACAGCCGGTAGTCACGCACCGAACCGGCATGCGACTCTACGCGGATGGTGTGTTGGCTGGTGAGATCGTAGTAGTTCTTCGCCAGGTACGGTTCGCCATCGACGGCTACGGCAGAATAGTCAGAAGCCACGGTGATGGTCAGTCGCTGTCGCTTGGCGTTGACGGCAATCTCCCGGCCATTGTACACCTGCTTCTCTGGCAGGCGCAGCACCCACATATCGCCATCCAACCGTTCGGCATAGAACACATTGGGCGTAATGGTCGAATAAAGTTGGTCGATGGTTGTCACGTCATCCTCCACCGTCATGTCGAATTCTGTCACGGCCTGCCTGAGGCCGCTGCCCATGTAGGAGTCGTAAGTGGAGGCCACACAGACCACATGGAACGTGCCAGGCGTGGCGTAGCTATAGGTGAAAATACCCTTATTCACCACATAGCCCGTATTGCTGGAGTCACGCAAGGTATAGTCGTGACCGGGGTCGCCAGTGAACACCACCACCTGATCAGCCACACCCGTGAAGTCAATCTCCATCGATTCATTCAGTTTGAGCTGTGTCTTGCTGACCGTTATCTGCGCCACGGGTGTGCGGGCTGGCTCATTGTCATCGCTACACGAAGCGAATTGTGTACAGAGAGCAGCGGATAGTGCTATAAAGAGCATCCAGCGGCTCATTCTTTTTATCTTGGTAATCATAATTATCAATTGTTAATTGATTATATCAGTATCCTGGATTCTGTTCCACCACGCCGTTCGACACGTCGATTTCGCTCTGGGGGATGGGGAATACCTCGTTCACGCCGGCGCGGAACGACACGCCACGGCTGTTGGGACGATTACGCCCGAAGGTGTGGAGCACGTCGGCGGCTCGGCCCTGGCGTACCAGGTCGAAGAAGCGGTCCCACTCGAAGGCCAGCTCCATGTGGCGCTCGTCGTAGATCTGGTCGCGTATGAAGCCATAGCTGCCGGCCACGTAGAGCTTGGTGCTGCCGTTGATGGTGTTCACCTGTGCTTTGCACTTATTCAGGTTCTGCAGAGCAGCCTCGCGCTCACCGCATTCGTTCAGGGCCTCGGCATATTGCAGCACCACGTCAGCATAGCGTATCAGTCGGCGGTTGCGCCCGTTGTCGCCTGCAAACTTCGGTTTGTCCTTCTTCGGCGTGTACCACTTCAGCGACACGAAGCGGCCCTCGCCTCCCTGCCACATCTCGCCGTCGGGAGTGCTGCCCTGATGATGGATGATGTAATCCTTTCGGATGTCAGAGCCGAAGATTTTGTTCACCAGTTCGTTGGTGGAGTACATGGCTGTGGTGCCCACGTCAAAGTGTTCGATGCCTGCACCCTCGTTGGTGTCTCCATAGCTGCCGTCGGCACTCTCCTTGAACACCACCTCGAAGACGCTGCCTTTGCAGAACTCGCCGTCGGCATACCACTGATAGACGTAGGCCCAGCGGTCACCGCCGTGTAGGGCCGTTCCGTAATAGTCCTTATACTCTAAGGAATACACATTGTCGGCTGGATCGAGTCTTGTGTCGGCTGTCTCGTAGGGGTCACCCTCCGTGTTCAGGTTCTGCGGTTTGAACCATAGGCGCTCTCGCAGGTGCTCCCACTCCTCGCTGCCGTCGTAACGGAGTACTTCTCCCATGGTGAGCTGCTTGTTGTCAACAAGGTATTCGCCCAGTCTGACTATTTCTTCCCATTTTGCAGAGGGCACGCCCGGCTTGGCTTGATAGAGCAGCACCTTCATCAGCAGAGCGATGGCCGCCCCCTTTGTGGCCTTGCCCATCTCAGCCGTGGAATAGGCTACGGGCAGCATGATGGCGGCCTCGCGCAAGTCACGCTCTATATAGGCGTAAGTCTCTTCGCGTGTGCTGCGAGGCACCACGAGGTTGTCCACCGATTCCACCTCAGGTCTGATAGGCACACCGCCGTAGGTCTTCACGAGGTTGAAATAGTAGAGGGCGCGCAGGAACTTGGCCTGCCCGTAAATCCAACGGATTCCCTGATAGGCATAGTAGGATGTGGTTGAGATGCCCACCCGGTCGATGTTGGCAATCACTTGGTTGGCTCGGTGGATACCCTTGTAGTTCACCTCCCAGCGCTGGCGGATCCAGGTGTTGGACGTGTTGAACCGGAACAGCACCAGTTGTCCCATTTGCGAGGAAAGGCCCTCGTCGGTGCCGAGCACATCGTCGGCGGTTGCCTCGCCGAAACGCCACTCCTGATCGTTATAACCGTCGCTCTGAAGCACATCGTAGGCAGCATCGAGTGCCGACTGCATCTTATACTGCGTATCGTAGTAGGTCTCGTCGGTGGGATTGGCTACAATCTCCTTGTCGAGGAAATCGGAGCAGGAAGTGAGGGCTGCAGCAACGAGCACCATACCTATCGTTGATATCTTGGTAGTCATAATTTCTAATTCCTAATTTCTAATTATAAAATCAGAATCCTAGTTTCACGCCAAAGGTAAACGAGCGGGCCTGCGGATAGTTGCCATGGTCAACGCCCATACCCAGGTTGTTACCCTCGGTGCCCACGACCTTGCCCACTTCGGGGTCGAAGCCGTTATAGCCGGTGAAGGTGAGCAGGTTGTAGCCCGTCAATGAGAGCACAAGGTTGTCAATCTTCAGCTTCGAGATAATCTGGCGGGGGAAGGTATAGGCGATGCGCAGTTCCTTCAGACGCAGGTAGGAGCCGTCGTGTACGAAGAAGTCGCTGGCACGGAAGTTGCGATTGTTGTCACCACCACGCAGGTCGGGCACGGTGGCGCTGGTGTTGGCGGGGTGAAACTCTCGGCCACGGCCCTCTATCTGACCCGACCAGTGCTGGCTGCGCAGGTCGGCATAGACGTTGCCGTTGGCGGCATTATAGAGGTAATAGTCCGTCACGTTGAAAATCTTATTGCCCGTCTGCCCTTGGAAGAAGATATTCAGGTCGATGTCCTTCCATCCGACCGACATGGGGATGCCGAATACGAACTTGGGCAGCGGTGAGCCAAGATAGGTACGGTCTTCGGCGGTGATGCGCCCGTCGCCGTTGAGGTCCCTGAAGCGGAAATCACCGGGCAGGGCCGACTGCTCCCAGGCATTTTTGCCGTAGTCATACTGCGCACTGGTACGCACCTCGTCAGTACTCTGGAAGATGCCGTCGGTGACGTAGCCGAAGAAACTGCCGATAGGCTGGCCTACGGCGGTCTTGGTCACGTAGTCCACGATGCTGCCTTCCCAGAGGTAACTGCCGTAGATGGGCTCGTTGCCCGTGCCGAGGCTGGTCACCTTGTTCTTGATCCACGATAGGTTGAAGCCCACCTCGTAGCGCCAGTCCTGACCCATCTGATCGTGCCACTTCACGTCATACTCCCAGCCGTAGTTCTTCACCGCTCCGGCATTGGTCATCGGACTGTCGTTCAGTCCGGCCGAAAGCACCGTGGGTACACGCAACAGCATGTCGGTGGTTTGGCGGTTGAAATATTCTACGGTCACAGCGAGTTTGTTGCCGAAGAAGGTCAGATCCACACCGGCATTGTAGCTCTCGCTCTTTTCCCACACAATGCCGTCGTTGCCCAGCACGGTGGCCGTAGCTCCCTCATACACGGTGTGGTTGCCCAGACCGTATGGGTAGTTGTAGCCGCTCGACAGATAGGTGTAGCGGGCCAGCTCGTCAATGCGGTTGTTGCCCAACAGTCCCCAGCCTACGCGCAGCTTGCCGTAGCTGAGCCAGTCAGACATCTTCTCAAATAGTTTTTCGTTGGTGAAGCGCCAGCCGAGCGACACCGAGGGGAACACGCCCCAGCGCTTGCCGCTGGCAAACTTCGACGAGCCGTCGGCACGCACATTGGCCTGCAGCAGGTAGGTGTCCTTGAGGCTGTAGTTCACGCGCCCGATGAAGCCCAGTGTTGTCCATTCGCGGTCCAGGCCGTATGTCTTGTCACCCGTATAGGCACTCGACAGATAGCGAAACACCTCTTCATTGCTCGGTGTGCCTCGGCGCGACGACTCCTGGAACGAGTACTTCGAGCCTTCGGCGGTCTGTCCGGCCAAGACGGTCACACTGTGCACCTTGTTGCTCCAGGCAAAGGTCAGCAGGTTGTTTACCTCCCACTTGCCCGTGTTGTCGGTCTTGCGATAGACCTCGGTCAGCGAACTGGGCATTACGAAGTCCTCGTCCAGACCCCAGAACTCTGAGAAGTTATCGTAGGTTGTCTGCGTGTTGTAGTAGGATACCTTGAACTGGTAGGTGAGCAGCTTCATCAGTCGTACATCCAGGCTGAGATTCATGTCCAGACGCTGGCGGTGCATGCGGTTGTGGTTGCGGTCGAGCGTGGCCAGTGGGTTCCCGCCATACCAGAAGCCTTTGTTGTCGTGCAGGAAGGTCATGGGATTGGCGTAGAGGGCTTCCTTCAGAATGCTTGAACTGCCCTCAGGAATGCCCTTGCGGCGCTCGTTGGTGAAGAGCATGTTGGTGGTCAGTGTGAGCCACTTGGTCAGGTCGGTCTTCACATTGAGTCGGGTGTTCAGACGGTTGTACTCCGACGTCTTGACAATACCGTTTTCGGTGTAGTAGCTGCCACTGGCCAGATACTGTGTGCCCTTGGTGCCGCCCGAGACTGTCAGACCATGCTGCATCTTGAAGCCCGTGTGGGTGATGGCATCCCAGTAGTTGCCCGCCGAGTTGTTGCGGATGGTGTCTATCAGCTGGTACTTGTGGTCGTCGAAGGTGTAACTGCCGTCGTCATTCTTGCTCATGTAGAGCTGACCATCGGCAGAGTAGAAGCTGGTGCCGTTCACATAGTCGCGCATCAGGGCATACTGTTCGGCATCCATCACGTCGATGGTCTTCCATGGGTTGGACACGCCGGCGTAGGCATCGTAGGTGACGTGCGTCTTGCCCTCCTTGCCGCTCTTCGTTGTGATGGCCACTACACCATTGGCGGCACGCGATCCATAGACGGCGCTCGACGCGGCGTCCTTGAACACCTCCACGTTGTCGATGTCGTTGGGGTTCAGATAGTCGATGTTATCGACGATGAAACCATCGACCACATAGAGCGGGTCGGCATCGTTGATGGTGCCTGTTCCTCGAATCTTGATGGTGGTGCCGCCACCAGGGGCACCTGTGTTCTGTATGATGTTCACACCGGCAGCGCGTCCCTGCAGGGCTTGCAGGGTCGATGCGACGGGAAGGTCGCGAATGTCCTTGCCTGCAATAGAGGAGATGGAGCCCGTGATGTCGCTCTTGCGCTGCACACCATAGCCTATCACCACCAGTTCGTCGAGTGCCACAGAGGTGGAGACCATCTGCAGGTCGATGGTCGAACGCCCCTTGACGGGGATTTCGGCCTTTTCGTATCCTATATATGTGAAGATCAGGGTGGCGCCGGCGTTGACACTGATTTGATAACCTCCGTCGAAGTCGGTGACCACTCCGTTCTGTCGGCCACGCTCCATGATGGTGACTCCGATGAGGGGTTCGCCATGTTCGTCGGTCACCCGACCTGTAATGACCGATTGTGCCTCAGCTGTGATGACTTGCAGGAACAAAGACAGCAGCAGCACGCCAAGTCTTCTGAAGTTTGAAATTTTCATCTTTGGCAAATAATATTATGATGAGAAATTCCGCGGTGTGAAATTTGGACGAGGCAGCAAGCCTCGTCCAACATCACACAGACAACTAACACACATTTATTTTACAATCACTTTCTTTCCTGCTACGATGTAGAAGCCGTGCTCCAACTGACGCACGTCTCCGTTTTGGCGCACGCATACGCCGTATGGCGTGTAGATGCCCCTGGCTGGCACAGGATCTGCATCAATGGTACTGATTGCCTCTTTTTCGCTTTCGGTCAGGAAGTCGGGCTCCAGATAGCCCATGTCGGTCACGCCATCCCATCCTGGCTTGGTATAGCGATAGGCATAGACCTTCTTGGTGGCGTCGCTGGTGAAGACGAGCAGTCCGCCCATGTTGCGCAGCGAGTGGCAGAAGTCGCCAGCAGGATCGAGATGGGTCACCACCACCGGCGTGCTCTCCTTGCTGTCCAGGCGGTAGAGGGCGCCGGTATAGGCTCCTAACGGAGCAGCTTCGACTTCGTTCCACCAGTAGAGGCTGCCGCCAGCCACAGTCTGTTCCTTCACCCAGTCGCAGCCTGTGCCGGGCACGAGGTCCATTTGCATCTTCACGGTCTCGCCGTCGGTGTACCACAGTTCACCGCCGTAGTTGTCCTCGCGGGCCTGGTCGAAACCATGGGCAGCGCAGAACATATAGACGCCGTCGAACACACAGCCGGGGTCGGAGTAGGAATTGTGGTCGATGGATGGCTCCTCGTCCCAGATGTCGAAATACTTGAAGTCACCCTTCTGCAGGTTGGTGCCACCGAACTCGAAGCCTCCATCCTCGCGCCAGGCACGGAACCAGAAGCGGTCCTTATAGACCTCGAAGCCTGCGCCGAACACCTCACCACCACGGCCAATGCCGTTCTCGTCCTTGTCGGTGCGTGTGTCACAAATCAGATAGGTATGTTCCGTACCTTCACCGCCGGGGCCGTTCACGGCATCGATGTCAAGGCCGTCGGAAGCCCACGGCTCCTGCCCAAAGTCAGGAGTCCAGGCGCGGAAGAACACCATCTCGTTCTTATAGTTCTTCAGCTCGTCGATGGCGCTGTTGCGCGTCCATCCCTCATCGTAGCCTGGCTGGCCCTCGCCGTAGCGTTCCCAGTTGATGTCCATCACCAGGTGGGTGCCTTCCGCCGTGCCGTCGGTCACCCAAAGCTCCTCACCGGTGGTGCCGTCAACATTGTCGGCCTTGAAGAACACGCGGCGGCCCACACGGGCGTAGGCGGTGTGAAGCGTGGTGTTGTCCTGTCCGGGCCAACGCACGTCAACAGCCTTCACGCGGCGGGTGCCCTCAACGGTGCCGTCGGTAATCCAGAGCCACTGCTGCGGGCCTCGGTCTGGGTCATACTCGGCACTCTCGTCGTCGGTGGCTGCGAAGATGGCATGCGACTCGTCCATCTGTGTGAACGCCTTCGGGTTGCCGTCGCCCACGATGTAGGTGTCGGCCAACAGGAAGGTGCCATCCTCCGTGCCGTCGCTCACCCACAGCTCCTGTCCGGTCTCATCGGTATAGGCCGAGAAGAGCACCTTGTCGTTTAGGCGGCCTAAGTGCGAGGGGTTGGAACCTGCTGTGCCCGGCACGATGTCCTTCACTATGTGGGTGCCTTCCGGTGTGCCATCGGTCACCCATAGCTCTTCGCCGTGCTCAGCGTCGGCAGCAGCAAAGAAAGCCACATAACCCTTCTCGGGCGAACCGGCCACCACGAGGTTCTTCGCCTTGTCCTGCTTGCGCTCGGGGTTGATGTTGGCCTCCACCCCGTCAGGAAGTACGTTCGTCAGTTCACCTTCCGTTTGAGCCATGGTGAACGTTGCTGATATCACCATGCATGAAATGAGTAAAAATCTTACATTTTTCATAATTGTAACATGTTTTAATTATTTATGGATATGTGAGTTGGTTGGTCGGGAAATTCACCGCAAAGATAGACCAAAGCCCATTTATACGTCTGCAATTTCGTCCAGAACATCTTCATTTTTGTGTTTAACCCTGTATTTTTGCGAAAAAAGCACCCACAGTCCGACTGTCGGCTGCGGGCGTCTCTCAAGATTTCTGTCACAAGGCCTGGTTGAGCAGATATATGATATCGCTTTGGTACAGCATCTGCGGCCTTGCAAACTGATTCAGGCCCGTGATGGCATGCTCGGCAATGACGGGGTAGTCGTTAGGGTTAAGGTGAAGCCGGTTTGCACCTGATTCTCTGGTTAAGGTTGACATGGCCGTCTCAACAGGCACCTTATAGAAAGAGGCCAACGACATGGCTGTCTGGCGAATCATTTGGTTTTTTATTTCTTGTCCCATGATAATGGTGATTTTTTAGTTTACAAAGAGTTGTCTGCATCGGATAGGGCAATTATCCTTATATCAAAAATTCCACCTGCCGTTTGATCACGACGGGCCTGGATTTTCACGGTGACGTACTGTTTCCCAGTTAGGAGGGTGGCTGGTATGGGATAGGATTCGCCGTAGAGCCAGGGACTACCGTCAAGGGCACGAGAATGATCGACAGAAGCGATGACATGGCCGTCAACCATGATGTCAAATGCCCGTTGCCCCTCGTCTGTTGAGCAGTAGCGGAGGTATACGGCCTGTGGCTTATCTGCATCGATATGAAGACGGTACATGATGTAACCGCCCTGAGAGGCATGCCTCCAACTGCTTCCGTTCCACTCTCCCTTTGCCATGTTGACTCCCTCCATACAATGAGCCTGTTCTGAAGCAGGGCTGTTAATGTTTACACGGTCTACGGTGTGGCTAAGCAGCATGTCGAGTTCGTTAATTTCAGTTTGCTCTTTATTGAGTTCCGACAGATACAGCGTTTTGTCAGGGTATATCGGGAAGTAGAGCGAATAGCGGTGAAAGTGTATGCGGTTGAACGGTACCAACTGAATGGGAGTTGATGCTACAGGTACCTCGCAAAGCAATGAGAGCGATGTCCCTGCCATTCGTTTGATATGCTTGCGTATTGAAGAAGGACTTCCTATAAGTGCAGGACTTTTAAGCAAGGGGATAGCCTCACAAGCCACCGTCTTCCTTGCCACACGGAAATCGCTTTCATCTTTCAGACCACAGTTGTCCACCTTGGCAGCCATGACAATAGGGCCGTACTTCACAGCGGCATACCGTGTGCTGGATTGAAGATACTCTACACTTACTCCTGGATTCAGCGTGAATGTCAGCTTGTCACCAGGTTGCCAAATACGCGAGATTGCGATGTAGTCCTGACTGGAGGCTTCAACCTTTACAGGCTTTCCGTTTAACAGGATGGAAAGTTTACCTTGATTCCACTTTGGAGAGCGCAGGTGAAGCACGAAGTTGGCAGGATGCCCGTCCGTCATCGTAAGGGTCACCTTGTTGTCATCAGGAAAACTTGTCTGCATCTCCCATTTCACACCCTTTTCGCGCCAGCAGACCTCGGAGGGGATAAAGAGATTGACGAAGAGACTGTCGCGTCTGTGTGCGTAAATCATCTGACCAAACTTTGCCGGGGCTTCCATTCCTGTTCCAGTGCAGCACCAGAAACTGTCATATTTCGTGCCATACATCTTATAATGGCCGGGGCGCATGGATGTGAAATAGGCGCACATGCCCTGCCGGGGTTCGTAGTTGGCCAGGATATGGTTGAAGAGCACATTCTCGTAGTAGTCGATCATGGCGGAGGAGGGAGCATCACGGTAAAGGGCTTCCGTAAGCCGCATCATGTTGACCGAATTGCATGACTCCGGCCCTCCGTTATTGGCGATGCGCTGCTCAAATTCCTCGGTCGGGAAGAAGTGCTCGCCAGTGCTGTTGCCGCCATTCACCCAGGTGTGTTTCCTCGTGACCGTGTTCCAAAAGAACATAGCCGCCCTGCTCAGCTGCCGTTCACCTGTATAGGTGTATAGCCGCTGAAATCCTGTGAACTTGGGAATTTGGGTGTTAGCATGCCATCCGTTCAGTATATCGCGACCCTCTGCAGCAGGCAGCAGCATATCCTCGTCGTTCAGCAGTTTTGCCCACTCCAGGAAACGCTTCTCGCCAGTGATGGAGTATACATCTGCGAAAGACTCATTGATGGAACCATGCTCACAAACCAGCAACTGCTGTATCTGGTAGTAGGTCAGGCGGTCGAGCACATTGTGTCCAAACCAGTCGGCCATCCGCACGAGAATATCCTTGGCAAGAGGGATGTTCAGTCGCAGATATGTCTGATAAAGGCCAAGCATAATCTTGTTCATGACATAGACCGGCTCCCATACACCGTTGATGGTGGCATTGTATGTCTCAATCTTTCCGTCCACCACTTCCTCAAAGAGGTGGCGCCCGTTGATGGTAGCCAGCAGGTAGCCGTCTGCACCTGCCTGCTGACAGGCATCCATCTCCCGAAGTGTGTGGTCAAGGCTGTCGCGTATCTGCTCATCGCCTGTGGCAGAATACATCATAGCCATCGACGAAAGATAGAATCCGAGGACATGACCAGGCAGCGGCCCTCCACCCCATACGTCCTCTGATTCCCAAAATGGATAGGGTGACGCCTTGGGCGTGAGTCCTGCTTCACGCCGGAACCATGAGAGCAGGCGGTCTGGCTGTAATGTAAGGAGATATTGGTGGTCGAGTTCCTGAATATCCTTGAACTGGCTGTTGCCTAATCGGACATCGGAAAGGTCGAACAGCTCACGGTGATTTGGTTTTTCCGGAGAAACCTTTATCAGGTTATGGGCAGAGCTTATGGTGCTGGTCATCAGCATCATGCAAATCAGGAATTGATTCATGTTTATTGCTTTCTCTTCTCTCTTGTGATGATATTCTCTTCTGCGAGGAACTGCTGCCAGAAGTCGTTGGTGTTGCCGTAGCTGAAGGGGGTGTCGCCGCACCACGGAGCGACGAAGAGCCAGAGGGCACCGTCGCGCTGCATGTTCTGCCAACTGGGCACGCTGTTCGTCTCAGGCAAGGCAATCATCTTGCTGGGATAGGCCTGGCGCAGTTTGCGGAAGTCGGCCACCTGCGACTGGTGGTTGTTGTTGTTCTGCGGATAGCCGTCGCGGGCCACGATGTCGACATACTCATCACCAGGATACCACTGCTTGTCGTTTGTTTCCGATGTCCAAACCCACAGCAGATTGTGGATGCCTGCCTCGCGGAAGTAGTCGAACATATAGACCCAGAGCCGCTTGTAGGCTGCGGCATCCTCGGCTCCCCACCAGAACCACTTGCCCGACGCTTCGTGGAGCGGACGCCAGAGGATGGGTATGCCCTGGCTCTGATAGTAGAGCAGCAGCTGGGCGACACCCTCTAAGCGGGTGCGGAAGAGGCGGTTTTCCAGCGTGCCCTCGGTGACACACGCCGTGGGACGGATGTGGCAGGGCGGGTTGCCGCCGGTATAGAACGTGTCCCATCCATCTACTTGCTGGGCGAAGGCGTTGGCCGGCATGTGGATGTGCCACATGAACGAGACGATGCCGCCCGCCTCGTGCCAGTTCTTGGCAATGTCGGACTTGTAGTTGATCCATGACTGGTCGAAGTGCTGGAAGTCAAACACATTGACGGCGGGATGCTGGCCACCAGCCTCGAAGATACGCTCGGCATCGTTGGTGTTGTAGTTCCACTCGGCATTGCAGCCGGCTATGACCTGCTTGCCCCACACTTCATCGCGCAGATAGCGATAGAGATTGCAAGCGGATTCATTGGCCTCTGGGTCACAGGGATGTTCGGCAATTTGTGCCCCCGCGAAGCTAAATGACAAACAAAAGATGATAAATGATAAATAGCGCCACATAATGTTCAAGTGTTCAGTGTTCAAATGTTCAAGCAGTTCAAACTGTTCAACGTACGATGGTTTGTTTCCTCACGGTGCTTCGTCCTCCCTCAAATAATGTCTTGACAATATTGATGCCCCGCTGCGGTTGGCTGTGCCGACGTCCGTCCAAGCTGTAGTATTCCACAGAGAGGATGCGGTCATCGGTAGCGACACGCCCTGTACCCGAAGGCACAACATTGCCCTGCTCGTCGGCCAGATTCACACTGGCGATGGTCACCGTGTGTGCCTTGTCGGTGATGAGGTTCAGGCTCCAGACGTTGGTGCAGTTCCTGCCGATGGGCACCTTGCACTTCCTGGCGCCCTTGACAAAATTCTGCCGACGGACACCTGTCTCGCCAAAGAGCAACTGGGCAGTCATGGCTTCGGGAGCGGGCTGCAACAGTTCGATGATGATGCAGCCGTAGCTGGTCAGATCGACTGTCTCGGGCCAGTACCAGCCCGCGCCGCCGTATGCCAGGAAGCCCACGGTGCACGATTGCCCCCGCGTGGCTCCGCTGGTGAGCAGCTGGTCCCAGGCAAAGAGGTCGGGGCTCTCGGTGGAGTATTCGCCGTCGTACGAGACGATGGTGACGGCTGTCAGCGTGTAGTTTTTACCCTTGATATGAATGCCCTGCTGAACCTGTTGAAGCGTCTGTGACGAGAGCGCCATCTGGTAGTCGCCCTCGATGTCTAGACAATCCAGACCGTCGAAATTGGTCCAGCTCGCGCCATACGATATTTGCAACTGCGCCCCATTTGAGGCGGTGATGGTGAACAGCAGCACGTCATCGGCCCTGGCTTCGCCGAACTTACTGCCGTCGATGTTGAGCACGTCGCTCCAGCCGGTGAACTGCTGCGATCCCTGCCAGACGACTGTGTTGGTGGCTTTTGCTTCCAAGGTGGATATGAACAGCAAAGCCATAAATAGTAAATTTCTGATTTCCATAATTTTTTATTCTATCGTAACAAATGCTATCGAATGTGCGGGGATTCGGATCTGACCATTTCTTACCTTGAGCGTGTGCTGTTCGGGACGAACATGCTCGTCGCCGCGGTCGTTGTAGTCATCGGGTGACCGGCCGCTCAGCAGCCAGGCTTTGAGCTGCCTGGGGGTACGCTTCGTCAGGGAGGCGAAGTCAAGTGTGACGGGCTGGTCTCGCTCAGGGTCCTTGTTCACTATTGCACAGACATACCGGCTACACCAGGCATCGGTGGTAAGAATGGCATCGATCACTCCGGTCTGCTTGTCCTGATGCTTCAGCGGCTGGCAGTCCAGCTGGATAGGTACTATCTGTGGCAGCAGATGGTTGGTGTACATCAACAGTGTATAGAATGTGGTGCGGCGGGTGAGCCCGTCCTGGTCCACACGGATGGCACCGCGTGTATTGACAATGGGCGAGAAGCAGGCCATCTCTACGATGTCGGCATGGCGCAGACAGGCATTGAGGAAACAGGCAGCAAAGAGGGCATCGGCCATGGTATAGGTCGAGGCGATGTCGTTCTTGCGGCGCGCCTCATGATCAAAGCCTCGACGCAGGTCGCCGTGCCAGGGGTGGTGCCAGTTGCGCAGGTTCCACTCGTCGTAGGCTATCTTGATACGGTCGGCCAGTCCCATCTCCTGCAGGATGCCGATGGCCTTGCGGATGTCCTGCTCGGGGGCATCGGTCTTCATCATGCAGTCGATATAGGAGGCGGGATTGTTCACATGGTAGAGCGGATCCCAGTAGCCGTGGATGGAGATGTAGTCGAGATAGGGAGCGGCAGCCCTGAGCAGCGGCTTCGTCCAGTTGGGGTCGCTGGTGGCAGCGGCAAAGAGGCAGGCATCCTTCGTGACACTGCGCATCAGCTTAGCCGACTCGCGCACCAGTGGGCCCCATTCCTCCACGGTGCGGGCTCCCAACTCGTGGACGCCCCAGTTCTCGTTACCGACGCTCCAGTATTTAACATTATATGGTTCGGGGTGACCGTTCTTAGCCCGCAGCCTTCCCCACTTGCCCACACAGAGGTTGCAGTATTCCATCCAGTCGCTCATCTCCTCCGGCGTGCCCGTGCCGGCATTGGTGCAGATATAGGGTTCGCAGCCCACCTTGCGGCACCACTTGATATACTCGTCGGTACCGAAGGTGTTCGGGTCTTCGGCCTGCCACGTCTTGTCATAGACGGGCTGGCGGTCAGGCCCTACCCCGTCGAGCCAGTGATAAGTGGAGACGAAGCATCCGCCAGGCCAGCGCACGATTGGTGTCTTGATTTGCTTCAGAGCCTCGATGACATCGGTGCGGAAACCGTCTTCGTCGCTGAGGGGGTTGCCAGGATCGAAGATTCCACCATAGACCTGATTGTCGAAGTGCTCAATGAACTGCCCGAAAATCATCGGGTTATAGACTACGGGTGTGGCGCCTTCCGTCACGCTCAGCTGATTCTGACCAACAGCCGAGGATGCGGTCAGACAGAATGCGAAAAACAGCTTTTTCATCATACGGCATTAATGCTTCCTTAACATCTGCTCCACCTCCTGGCGGGCCTGTTCGCGACTCTTGGTGAAGATGCGGTGGATGCGCTCAGGGTCGAACTTCGGCTGGCGGTCGTATGTGAAGATGCCGTTCTTCTCCAGTTCCACATCGACAATCTGGGTGTAGCAGAAGCCGGCGATGTGGGGGATGGCCAGCAGCACGTTGACCTGCTGCTCCAGTCGCTGGTAATATTCCTCCAGAGTCTGCGGGTCGCGGCCGTAGCCCCAGAATTGCTGCTCGGGAGCCACCTCCTCGGCATCCATCTTCTTCAGCCAGCGGATGCCGCCGAATTCGTCAATCATGTAGCACTCGCCTTTCCAAGGGGCGCTCTGCTGCGGGAACTGGCGATAGACGCTGCCATCGTCCTTCATCTTCAGCATGTCGTAGAGCATCACGGGGTCTTGCTCATAGATGTGCTCGGCGTAGATGTCGGTCAGTCCGTTATGATGGCCTCCGCTGGTGGTGACGACGGGACGCGTGCGATCTAGGCGGTGGGTCATGGCATAGAGGTCATTGCTGAGGCGTGTGCGCTGGCGGTCGGTGTCGTCACACCACACCTCGTTGAGCGGTGACCAGGCGATGAGGCACGGCTCGTTGTAGTCGCGCGCCACACACTCCTCCCACTCCGTGAGCATGTTACGGGCGGCAATGCGGTCGGTCCAGTCCATCTCCCACGAGGGTGACTCGCCCCAGGTGAGGTAGCCCAGCTTGTCGGCCCAGTAGAAGTAACGCTGCTCGAACACCTTCTGGTGCAGGCGGGCACCGTTGAAGCCTGAGACCTTGCCCAGCTCGATGTCGCGGCGCAGCTGCTCGTCGGTGGGTGCCGTCCATTGTCCGTCGGGGTAATAGCCCTGGTCGAGCACCAAGCGCTGATAGTAGGGCTGGTTGTTCAAATAAAAGACACCGTCGCGCAGTTCGCTCTTGCGCATGCCGATGTAGCTCTGTACTTGGTCGATGATGCGGCCCTGACGGTCCTTCACCGTGTATGTCACGTCGTAGAGGAAGGGATTTTCAGGCGACCATGTCTTCACCTTATTAATATATGCAGTGACGAGCGAACTGCCTGCTGCCGCCACCTCTTTGGAGAACACCTTACGACCTTGGTCGCTGATGGTGATAGAGAGTCGTTGTCCCTCAGCTATCTGGTAAAACTCTGGCTCGAAGAGGAACTGTTGGTTGTCGAGATCGGGCGTGACGCGCACCTGCCGCAGACCATTCATGGCCACCGGCTCCATCCACACTGGGGCCCAGATACCCGTGACGCGGGTGTAGAAGCACTCGTAGGAGTTCAGCCTGCGACTCTGCTTGCCGCCGGGCTGCTGGCGCGAGCGCACATCGTCCTGCGCATAGACCACGAGGTGGTGCTGTCCGCCGGCCTTCACTTGGCGTGTGATGTCAACGGTGAACGAGGCAGCGCCGCCATAGTGCTCAGCCACGAACTCGCCGTCGATGAACACCTGCGAGCGATAATCGACCCCGCCGAAGTGCAGCAGGATGCGCTGCCCCTGCCACGTCTGCGGGATGCTGAGCGTCCGGTGATACCATAGGGCGGGGATGAAGTCCTTGTGACCCACGCCCGACAGCGGGCTCTCGGGGCAGAAAGGCACAATAATCTTGTCATCGAAACCCTTGCTGTGCTGCCATCCTGCCTCAATACCACTCAGTCCGAAGTCAAACCGATAGGACCATTGTCCGTTCAGGCAGAGCCATTCGGATCTTTCAAACTGGGGTCGTGGGTATTCCGACCTTGGAATGCTGTCGGCGTATGCTACTCCCGAAAACAGCACCATTAAAACTGCTGATAAGATGATTCTGATTTTGTTCATGTCTGATGATATTGTGTCGTTTTTTCGGTGCAAAGGTATGGTATATTCTTTTCTTTCATCTGCACTTTTGTTGCGAATATCTGCATTTTTGTCTTTTACCAATAAAAAAAGACGCGACACCCGTTTTCTGGTGTGCCGCGTCTTTGTCCGGTACTTACAGTCTTGTGACAAATAAATCTATTCGTTAGTGATGACCATGCCGCCATTGCAGGGAATGGTGACCGTGATCTGCTGCTTCTTGTTCTGTGTGACGTTCTTCACGTTGCCGACGAGCTGCGCATCGTCGGCATATACCTTCATCGGCGTGCCCTTTTCGAACATAGGCAGCGTAATGGTAGTCTTCAGCGTCTGCTCCTCAGCATTAATGCCCGCGATGAACCACTTGTTGCCTGTGCGACGGGCAAAGATGACATACTTGCCGGGATAGCCGTCGATGAAACGCAGTTCGTCCCACGTCGTGGGTACCTGTTTCATGAATTCGACAGCCCATGCGGGTGCGTCGGTGAGGTTGTTGGGAGCCATGGCGAAGTGCTGCACGGCACTTTGGAAGAGCACGGCCGTGGCCAGAGCATACACGTCGCTCGTGCGGCGTACCGTACCGCGCTTGTTGTCGGCACCGTAGAACTTGTTGAGTGTCGAACCGCCGAAATCCATCGAGCCCACCGTGTTGCGGATGAAGGGGTGGATACAGCCATTACGTGCTTCGGCATCGCAGGAACCTTGTCCGAAATGCAGGTTTTCGCTGGCCAATACGGCCTCCGAAGCCACATAGTTGGGATACATGCGCTCCCAGCCGCGAGGTAGCGTACAGCCGTGGAAGATGC
>JAEEGI010008210.1_pt1 | contig 23139 bp, 13 predicted proteins | sample 8958751 | NCBI WGS metagenome assembly JAEEGI01 (sample SAMN16246545, study PRJNA631951) | gut metagenome | biome: gut microbiome; feature: rumen; material: KS-attached | host: Bos | place: Iran: Karaj | collected 2018-10 | reverse complement strand
CAACATCTTCCAGCGCCTGTTCGGAGCCGCCGACAAGGGCGACCCCGACTGCGGCGGGCTCATCTCCTACAACTACATCTCAGGAGAGCCCGTCACGGGCTTCACCGACGGACGTCCGCTCTTCGTTCGTTCCGCGACCGACAGCTTCACCCTGGCCAACTTCATGCGTTCCATCCTGTATGCCACCGTGGGCGTGCTCAAGATAGGCAACGACGTCCTGTTGAAGGAGGAGAAGGTCAAGGTGGACCGCATCACCGGCCACGGAGGCCTCTTCAAGGTGCCAGGCGTGGGCCAGCGCGTGCTCGCCGCCGCTCTCGACTCCCCCATCTCCGTTATGGAGACGGCGGGCGAAGGCGGCGCCTGGGGCATCGCCATCCTGGCCTCCTACCTGGTGAACAATCCTTCCGGAATGCCTCTCCCGGACTTCCTCGACAAGATGGTCTTCGCCGGCAACAGCGGCACGGAGATCGCCCCCACACCCGAGGACGTCGCCGGGTTCGAGGCCTGGCTGGAGAATTACAAGGCCTGCCTCGCCGTAGAACGCGCCGCCGTCAAGGCCAAGAAGTAGGCTCCGCACCACAGTCCCCGTCCGGCCGTGTTTTGCAACTGGCTGGAAATGAGGGAATAACGCAAAAGTCCCCCCTCGGCAATGAAGGGGGGACATTTGCTTAAACCAGTGTAATACAATTATTTATAAAACACGTCTACCTATGAGAAGAATAGTTTTTGTTTTAACCTTCATTTGTTCAGTATCTTTCGCCCAGACCCAGCAGTCCCAGGTCATTGAAGGGGGCGGTACAGGCCCCTACAAATCCGTCGCGGTGGGTGACGCCAGTCTCCCGACGCATATGATCTATCGTCCGCAGAATCTGGAGTATTGTGTCGGTCAGGAAGGGAAACTGCCCGTCCTTCTCTACGCCAACGGTGCCTGTGCAAACAACAGCCTCGAAATGAGCCGCTTGCTGAGTGAAGTGGCATCCTACGGCTATTTAGTCATCGCCATCGGGCCCTATGAGGACATGCCCGACGACAAGTTCTACAACCAATGGAAAGGTGTCGTTCGCGGCTGGTATCCCGAGACTAAGAAGGTCGCCATTATGGGCAACGGCGAGCGGCTGACTCCGTACACGGAGGCCGAGCTCGCAGCCCAGGCGGCTCAGCAGGAAGCTGAGCGCAAGGCTGCCGAGGCCGCGGCCAAGAAGGCCCGCGGCAAGAAAGCCGCCGCGCCCGCTCCCCAGCCCTTCAGGACCTACGCCAAACAGTTGCTGGAGGCCATGGACTGGATCACAGACCAGAACGCCGACCCCAAGAGCGAATACTACCATATGGTGGCCCTGGACAAGGTTGCAGCCATGGGTCAGTCCTGCGGAGGTGCCCAGGTACTGGCAGTCGCCCACGACCCACGCATCAAGACCTGCATGATCTTCAACTCAGGCATAGGTGAAATGTCCATGAGCGGAGCCTCCAAGGAGACCCTCGCCAACCTCCACACCCCCATGCTCTACCTCAACGGAGGTACGGCTGACGTAGCTTTCCCCAACGCCAACGGTGACTACGGCCGCATCGAAGACCTCCCGGTGGTCAAGATATCGACGCTCGACGGCCATCACGGCACCTACTACGAGAAGCACGCCGGAGCCTACGCCGTCGCCGCCCGCATGTGGATGGACTGGCAGCTCAAGGGCAAGGTCGGCGCGTCCGCGCTCTTCATGAACGACGAATACATCAAGGCCCTCCACCCCGACTGGACCTTCGAGCGCAAGAACTGGAAATAAACGCCTGTATATCAGGGTATCGGCACGGCCCCGAAGGATTACTTGTAGTCCTTCGGGGCTGTTCCGAACATCTTCTTGAAGCTGGCGGAGAAGTGCGATACAGAAGAGAATCCCGTCATGTCGGCAATCTCCGAGACATTGTACTTCCCTTCCTTGAGCATCTTGGCCGCAAGGTTGAGCTTGTAATGACGGAAGAAAGCGCCTGGCGTGGTTCCGGTCAGGCCCTTCAGCTTATAATTGAACTTGGAGCGGCTGATTCTCAGCTCTTCACAGACGGAACTCACGTTCAGGTCCGCTTCCGAGATATGCCTGTCCATCAGTTCATAGAGTTCACGGATGAAGTTGCGGTCCTGCTCGCTGATGTCCCCGTCGATCAGGGATGCTTCGGTAGCCTGGTTCAGCGACGCCCTTACATTCTCGACGTTCTTAAGCTGCGATGATACCAGCGCAGTAAGGTATTCGGCCGAGAAAGGTTTTGTAACATAGGCGTTTGCGCCACTTTCAAGTCCTGCCACAGAATCAGAGACATCGGTTTTCGCGGTAAGGAGAATGACAGGTATATGGCTGAACATCATGTTTGACTTCAAGGTGCGGCAGAAATCGTACCCTGACATCTTTCCCATAACCACGTCGCTGATGACCAGGTCCGGATCGACGGCCTCTATGTCTTTCAGGGCAGCCTCGGCACTATAGCGGTTTGTCACTCTGTAATGGTCCTCGAACAGGCTCCTCAGATACTGGGCGACCTGTATGTCGTCGTCAACTATGAGCAGGTGCTGACGATCATCCGCTGGATCAGCCTCCCGGGGAGCCTCACTCTTAGGTCTCGAGGTATTGATCTGGAGGATGCGCGCAACCTTGTCATTCTCGTGATCCGCATCGGCATAGACGCCCTGGTCGACAGGAAGGACGAAACTGAAGCAGACACCATCGGAAAGATTGAACACGCGTATGCTCCCGTGGTGCACACGAACCAGTTGCTGGACATAATACAGGCCGATGCCGCGGCCCCACCCGTAGGAGTATTCGGTTTCCGTCCCCCGGGCCTGGTAGTAACGCTTGAAAACATCGGACAGCTTTTCCTCCGGGATGCGGTTGCCGTTGTTGGTGATATCCACCTGGAAATAACGGGCAGCTCCGAGCCCTGGGTCTCCGAACTCCTTGGCAGCGTCCTCGCCGGTGATGTCACGAAGGGACAATCCTATGACTCCTTGGTCCGGAGTATGCTTCAAGGCATTGGTAAACAGATTGTTCAGGATTTTTTCCAATTTGTCGATATCCACCGGCACGATGAAAGGCTCGTCTACTCCCCTCAAGTCAATCCTGATGCCACGCGGAGCGGCCCCTTCCTCGAAGACGTCCGCCAGCCGGGAGATTTCGTAACTGACGTCATGGTTCCCGACACATAGCTTTAAGACATCCATCTCCAGTTGATTGAAATCCAGCATCTGGTCTATCATGCGCAGCATAGTGTTGGCGCTGGCTGAAACCGCCATGAGTTTCTTATGAGCATCCTGAGGCAGTGAATCGTCCCGTAGCAAGGACTCCAGAGGGCCTGAGATAATAGTGAGAGGATTGCGGAACTCGTGAGCGATGTTGGCAAAGAAGCTCATGTTCATCTGGTTGGTCCTATGCTCCAGTTCACTTTTCTCTTCCGCCACTTCCAGACGAAGCCGGTCTTCCCGCCGCTTGATGAAGAATGATATGACGCTCCATGCGATGGCGCTTGCGAGCAGTAAATACAACAACTTGGCCGGCCAGGTAAGCCATGGTGACTGACGGACAGTTATGAGCATCTCCCTTTCATCCAGGACGGTATCTGTGTAAGGCTGCAGTTCACGGATCCTGAAAACGTACTTTCCTGCTGGAACCTGAGTATAACTGGCTGCCATCTGACGGCCCGGAACCTGCCATTCCTGCTGATGGCCATCCAGGATATACTCAATCGTAACAGGCTGGTTGTCAAAGGAAGAACATCCGAATCTGATATCGAAGGAGTTGTTTCTGTGGCTGAGAGTAACGGACCCTTCACCGACCGGAAGATAGATGGCCTGCGAACCTTTCTTCCCCCTGGTGGTCATCCATTGTATGGATGGGCGGTGGCTTTCCCCTTTGAGGGGGATGTCGGCAGGGATAACGATGCAGCCGTCGCTGCTGCCCAGGTAAATGGCATTCTGGCCGCTGACGACACTTCCCGAAGGAAAGGACGAGATAGCGACGCCATCCAGATACGGACGGTAATTCCTCAGTGCATGACTCTCCGGGTCATAATAGAATATGCCGCTTCCGGATCCCAGGATTATCCTGCTGTCTGAATACTTGTATATGCAGGAAATGTCAAGTCCGGACAATGCCGTTTCTTCGGTTATCTCCCCGTTGCGGAGGTCGACCGTGTACAATCCTCCCATGCTCAGGGACAGACGGACGACCTGTCCGTCCAGGATTGCACCGACTATGCGGTCCTCTTCGGAGAAACCGTCGTTATGAACACGGATGGGTTCTGTCCTGCCCTGGTCCGGACGGGCAAGAGTGCAGGCCAGGCCGTCACAGACTATTAGGAGCTCATTCTTTCCTATCGGCAGGACCCGGGCATTCCTGTTGTAAAGCCTGGCGGTAGACTCATCGATGCCCAGGGAATCCAAGGAGCCGTCCGTATCGAAAGAATAGAGGAACGGTGTATCCATCGTAAAGAAACAACGGCCGTCCATGGCGGCGGAATGGCCAAGACGATCCGGCATCAAGCGCGTAGCGGTCATCCGCGGAAGACCGCAGGCCGGGATGGGCGCGACACCTATCCTCCTGTAGCCGAGAAGCCAGAGATTGTCTCCGTCCGTCTCCACCACGCTGACATGCGAGTCATTTCCCATCAGTTCCCGTGTCTGGCCGGACACCAGGCTCCCCCCCTTGATGTCATACCGGAAGACCTGCTGGTCGTTGTTTCCCCATACATTACCTTTTCCGTCAACCTTCAGGGATCCGACAAAGCTCCCCCGGGTCCTCTGGCGCAGCTCTCCGCCATTCAGCTGTTCCAGACGTCGCTGCCTGTCGCTGATACAGGTGAATCCGGAATGCTCGTAGCAGATCCAGAGGTTGCCCAGCCTGTCGGTGGTCATCAGGCAGATATCCGTGAGGGAAGGGTTCTCGGGAATATATGACAGGTCCGCTTCCTCCATTCGGCGCGTATCAGGATTGAAAGCCTGAAGTCCATAACGGTGGCTCTTTAGAAGCAAGAAGTTACCGTCATAGAACATGAATCCTATAGGATAAGACTCGGGGAGGGAGTAAACAAACTCGCAGGCACTTGTATACAGGTCGAAGCAGGAAAGGGTACGGCCCTGGATGACCCACAGTTTGTTCCGTACCCGCACTGCATCGAGATTTGAACTGTCAGCCAGGGAAGTCACAGGAGCCGGGTGACGGGATATTTCCTCGAAATTGCGGTTGTAATGCATCGTGGCATCACCCGTAATGATCCAGAGTCCGCCATCGTCATCAGGGGCCAGCCTGACGGATACCCCTTCCGGCTGATGCAAGGAAGGGATTTCCTGAAGGGATTCATCCTCCGCAAGCATATAGAAGGTAGTCCCTGACTGAACGACCAGGACCCCGTCACTGGTCTGTTCGACTGAGTTGATCGGAACAGGGTCACCATTACGGTCCTTATATATCTTGAACCGTCCGTAACGGATATAGGTGCACAGGCCCTTTTCCGTGCCGATCCATACAGTGGAGTCCCTATCCTCGAACAGACAATGGATGATGTTGGAAGGAAGGCCTTCCTCCCCTTCTCCGGCATAGAAGGTGCGGGTGTTGTTGCCGTCAAACGTAATCAGGGCCGCCTCCATGCCTATCCATGCCAGGTCCTTGGCGTCAAGTGCAATACCGGTTACCGGTGCATGGGGAGACTGTCTGCCCTCCTGGGAAGCGGGTGGATTCGTGAGTACAGGATTGTCCCTGGTACAGGCACCCACCCCCAGGCAGGCTGCCACCATGAAGATGAAATAGTATCTGAAGAGACGCATGCTCAGTTTTCTTTTTCATTCAAAAATAATAAAAAAAGACGTTGAAAAACGGCTTTTGCACGTTTTCGACATTTTTTGTTGAAACTCTAAAATCGTTTTATCCAAATACTATAATCTTCGGAAAATAGCGTTCGGCCATTGCGGAGCGGAATCCCGAACTTTGCAATAGCAAAACAACAACTCACAATTCCATATTATGAACGCTAAAAAAAGAACCATTCTGCAAGTGCTCCTGACAGCACTCTGCATCTTGGCGGCTCAGCCGTCCTGGGCGCAGAACCGCGAGATCAAGGGCACAGTCACGGACCCGTCCGGCCAGCCGGTCATCGGCGCCGGTGTCATGGTAAAGGGAACGACGAACGGCACCGCCACCGACATGGACGGCGCTTTCACCCTTACCGTTCCAGCCAACGCCGTCCTCGAGGTTTCCTCGATCGGTTATGCGACCGTGGAGGTAGCAACCGCCGGCAAGAATACTTTCAACATCATTCTCGAGGAAGACAGCACCCTGTTGGACGATGTCGTTGTAGTGGGTTACGCCACGATGCGCAAGAAAGACGTGACCGGATCGGTGATCCAGGTCAAGGCGGGCGAACGAGACAACGAGGCACCCGGCACCGTCCAGGACCTGCTCCGAAACGTCCCCGGCATGAACATCAGCGCGACGAACAATGCCCGCGGCGGCGGCTCCATTGAGATCCGCGGCGACCGCTCCATGTCCGCTATCTCCTCTTCAGCCCCGATGCTTGTTTTGGACGGTATGCCTTTCTACGGCACCCTAGCCGAGATCAACCCCGAGGACATCGGCCAGATCGACATCCTCAAGGACGCGTCCGCAGCGGCCGTGTACGGATCACAGGCGGCCAACGGCGTCATCATCATTTCCACCAAGAAGGGAAAGCAGGGCAAACCCGTCATCACTTTCAGCAGCAAGGTCGGTCTCGTCCAGATGACCCGCCGTCCCCGCATGATGACAGGTGAGGAACTGCTCGACTTCGAGCGCGACTACCAGAAGCGCCAGACCTACGGCTTCGCTCCAGACGGGAGCTATGGAGCCTATCAGAGCGGCCGCGTGGACCAGCCCGGTTTCTATGACCGCTGGGACGACCTGCCCGCCGGCGTCACCAAAGATATGTGGCGCGCATACACGGGGGCAGACCCTTCGATGAGCGACGCCGAAGTGTGGTTCCGTCGCATCGTCCCCGCGACGTCCCCCACCCTGCTGGAAGGCTACCTCAAGGGTGAGACCTTCGACTGGGACGACTATGCCATGCGCATGGGCCTGAACCAGGACTACACCGCCAGCGTTTCCGGTGCCTCCGACCGTACCAATTATTATATGTCCCTGAGCTATCTGAAGAACCGCGGCGTCCTCCTCGGCGACGACTACAACACGGTACGCGCCAACATGAAACTCACCTCCAAGATCACTGACTGGCTGGAAGTTTCGGGCAACGTTTCATTTTCCGACCGTTCAGATACCGACATGTCCATAGCCGTATATAATGTACGTGGCGGTGGCATGCAGGGTGTCAACATTTCGCAGAACAACCCGTTCACATCGATGTACTACGCTGACGGAACGCTGAATCCGCATCCCAACGGAGACTCCAACTCCTCCAGGGGCTACAACTACGAGTACAACCAGATGTACCAGAATGAGGAGAGCGGCACTACGACCCTCAACACCATCCTCACCGCGAAGGTCACCCTGCCTTTCGACATTACCTATTCCTTCAATGTGAGCCCCCGCTTCACATGGGGATACGACAGGCTCTTCACTTCTGCCGACCACATTGACTACACTCCTTCCCAGCGCGGCGTGGACCGTACCTGGAACAAGGCCTTCGAGTGGAATCTCAACAATACCATCAACTGGGACCATACCTTCGCACGCAAGCATCACTTCACGGTAACGCTCGTTCAGGAGGCGGAGCGCCACCAGACCTGGCGCGACTTCATCAGGGCACGCAAAATCGAACCTACCGACGCCCTCGGGTTCCATTTCACCTCCGGCGCGGGCAAGCTTGAGAGCTCCTTCGGCACCACTGACACATACCAGAGCGGCGTAGGCTATCTCGCCCGCCTGTTCTACTCCTATGACGACCGCTATATGCTGACCGCCTCCATGCGCCGTGACGGTTATTCCGCCTTCGGACAGGACACGCCCTATGCCAACTTCCCGTCCCTGGCCCTGGCTTGGAGCTTCACGAACGAGAGCTGGTTCAACTGGCAGCCCATGAGCATGGGCAAGATCCGCCTCTCCTGGGGCCAGAACGGTAACCGTTCCCTGTCCGATCCCTACCTCGCCCTGGCGAGCCTCCAGACCGGCAGCGCCCCGTTCGGATATCTGGACGCCTCCGGAACCCTCACCGAGATGCAGTACCTTACACTGAACCGCATGGCCAACCCGAAACTCAAATGGGAGCGCAGCGAGTCCATCAACGCAGCCCTCGACTTCGGATTCTTCAAGAACAGGCTGACAGGAACGGTCGAGGTCTACCACATCACCACCAAGGACATGATCCTGAACCGCACACTGCCCAACTTCACCGGTTTCAGCCAGATAGCCACCAATATAGGCCAGGTGTCCAACCGCGGTTTCGAGATTACCCTCAACTCCACCAACATCGACCGTACCAATTTCAAGTGGAATACTACTTTCAACCTGTCCTACAACAAGAACCAGATCGACCATCTCTACTATGAGTACGACGAGAACGGCAAGGAACTCGACGACGTGACGAACCAGTGGTTCATCGGACAGCCGATTTCCGTCATCTGGAACTATGACATCCTTGGTATCTATCAAGTCAGTGAAGCGGCAGAGGCCGCTAAGCTCGGACTGTTCCCGGGCGACGTCAAGGCCCGCAACGTATACACCGAGAACGACAGGATTCTCGAAGACGGCACCCGCGTGCCGGTCTATGACAACAACGACAAGGTATTCCTGGGCGACTCACAGTTCCCGGTGATGTGGTCCCTCTACAACACGTTCAACATCTACAAGAACCTTGAATTTTCCTTCAACCTTGCTTCCCGCATGGGAGCCAAGTTCATCGACAGCCTGTATACGGTATTTGCGGAAGATGTTACCCTCGAGAACGGCCTGAACTTCGTCCAGCGCCCTTACTGGACGCCTGAGACTCCGTATGAAGACTGGGGCCGCATCAACGCCCAGCTTCCTGCCGGCGTGTCCGGTGGTATGCTGCATGACCGCTCCTTCATCCGCCTTGAGAACGTCTCCCTCGCCTACAACGTGCCCAAGGCCTTCATTTCACGCTTAGGCCTGTCCAGTGTCCGTCTCAACGCCACCGTCCGCAACGCGGCCGTGTTCGGCTTTGCCCGTTGGAAATACAACGATCCCGAGAACCTGAGCTACATGAACCGTACATTCACCTTTGGTGTCAATATCACCTTATAATCCCGGAGTATGAAAACGATGAAACACATATCCATAATAAGTCTGGCGGCACTGGCCGGCCTGACCTTCCTTACGACAGGCTGCCAGAAGGAATTCCTCGATCCCAAGCCGCTCTCGTATTTCGAGCCTACCGCCACGTTCTCCACCGAGTCCGGACTCCGCGCGGCTCTCATCGACTGCGACCAGGAACTGCGCAGCGAATTCATTATCAACGACTTCCTCGCCCGCGGCATCCTGACCATGGAAATGCGCATTTCCGATATGTGCGTCGGTGGCAACACTGACGGCGGGCACGCCACGGCCATGGGAGAACTTGACACCAAGGTTACAGCTGTCTCCGGCTACGACGCATCTCCCTCCATGTTCAGCGACGTGCTGGGCGGCGCCGTCAAGTCTGCCAACTCCATCCTCGACTACGTGGACAAAGTTCCCGGTCTGGACGAGAAAGTCCGTGACGCATACAAGGGCCGCGCATACTTCCACCGCGCTTTCCGCTACTACAACATGATCTTCCAGTTCCGCAATGTCCCGCTGGTGACCCACGTCATATCTTCGCCGAAGTTTGACTACAAGTCCGCAACCCGCGAGACCATCATCAAGAAGATGATCGAGGACCTGGAGTTCGCAGTGGCACATGTGCCCGCCCAGTCCGAAATGGATTATTACGGAATGGTCAACAAGGGCGCCTGCCAAGTTCTGCTCATCAAATACTACCTTGCCGATGGCCGCTATCAAGACGCCAAGAACCTTGCGGACCAAGTCATCAACAATGGCGGTTACCGTCTGATGACTGCCCCCTTCGGAATGTTTGACGAGGGCGGAGAGCCCCAAACCTGGAAAATTACCCGTAATATTATCTGGGACATGCACCGTCCTGAAAACAAGCTTATCGCCGAGAACAAGGAGACCATATTCGGCATCGTGGACCAGGGTAGCGGTTCCTCTTTCCGTACCTTCATGACCCTCCGCAACTGGGTCCCCTTCTGGGCCAACGGTACCAACATAGCCCCTCTTGGCGGCGGCCAGAGCACCCAGCGTTATGCCCGCACCAACGCCGCTTATGACGCGACACTCGACTTCAACCGCGGAATCGGCCGCGGCGTAGGCTGCATGCGCCTGACATGGTGGGCCGAGAACGATCTATGGAAAGTGAACGGCGTGATGGACGAAGGCGACATGCGTCACAGCGAGACCCTCGGCAACTGGTTCTCCCGCGACCTGTTCCGCTACAACACCAGCGAGATCAAGAACTCCGCCAACCCTGATGTCCGCGCCCTGTACGGCAAGACCTACCGTGAAGTCGGCAAGCCCAACTATGCCGACACGATCAAGTCCGTCGGTTCCGTGTGGCATTACAAGACCTTCCTGCACGACGTCCAGAAGGAGGCCAACCCCAACTCGAACGACCATCAGGGTGCCACCTCCGGCGCTTGTGCCAACTGGTATGTATATCGCCTTGCGGAGGTTTACCTGCTCCGCGCCGAAGCGAAATACTACTTGGGCGACGCTACGGCAGCGGCCGACGTCAATGCCGTCCGCCAGCGTGCAGGTTGCTCGCTGCTCTATGATACCGTTACCATCGGCGACATCATGGACGAGCGCGCCCGCGAGCTCTTCATGGAGGAATTCCGTCACATCGAGCTCAGCCGCGTATCCCTGTGCCTCGCTATGAGCGGCAAGCCGGACGAGTGGGGCAATACCTACGATGTCAACACCTACGACAAGCAGGAGGGGACCGACCCCAACGGCGGAAGCTACTGGTGGCAGCGTATCTGCCATTACAACAACTTCTACAACAAGGGCGAAGACGGGAAAGGCACGCACAAGCTCGGACGTCTGACCGTCATCTACAACATGAACAAGCACAACCTCTACCTGCCTGTCCCTCAGAGCGCCATCGACGCCAACACCGGCAACATGCTGTGGCAGAACTTCGGATATGACGGGTACGACCAGAACCGCGATGTCTGGACCGACTGGAAGGAAGCCGTCGCGGATGAAGAGAAATAGGAAGAAAAACACTATATTTAAGGACTGATTATGAAAAGATTGCTTTCTATATTGTATTCGGCCTGCCTGCTGGGCATCCTGGCGTCATGCTCTGCCGAAAAGCTCATAGACACGGTCAACGTCACCGGAGGAAAGCTCCAGGGAGTCCTGACGGAAAATCCTGAAGTCATGATATTCAAGGGCGTTCCCTATGCCGCCCCTCCCGTGGGCGACCTTCGCTGGAAGGCCCCGCAGCCCGTCATCCCCTGGGACGGCGTGAAAGTGGCTGACACGTTCGGCGCCCCGTCCGTACAGCGCGGACGCCAGCCCGGATCCTTCTATTACAAGGAGTTCCAGCCCGAACCTCTCCCCCCGACAAGTGAGGACTGCCTGTTCCTGAACGTCTGGGCGCCGACAAAGACCGTCGGGCATCCTGAGGCCAAGCTCCCCGTCGCCATGTGGATCCACGGCGGAGCATATGCCGGAGGCTGCGGAAATGACGTCGCCTTCGACGGCGAGGCCTGGGCCATCCGCGGTGTCATCCTCGTCACGATCAATTACCGCCTCGGTATGCTCGGATTCTTCTCCCATCCCGAACTGACCGCGGAGAACGGTTACGGCGGATCGGGAAACCAGGGCATCTACGACCAGCTGGCGGCGATCAAGTGGATACACGACAATATCGCCCAGTTCGGCGGCGATCCGGACCAGCTCACCATCATGGGACAGAGCGCCGGCGCAGGCAGCGTGAAAACGCTGGTCTCCTCTCCTTTGACCAAGGGGCTCGTCAGCAAGGCCATCATCCAGAGCGGCGGCGGTCTCGGCAACTTCCTCAGTGGCGGAGACTCCCAGGTCCCACTCAGCAGCTATGACGAGCGAGGCAAGCAGACAATGGACGCCGCCGGTTTCGATACCCTCGAGAAAATGCGCAAGGCCAGCGTCGAGGAACTCTCTTCGGTACGCGCCGGCATGGGCGGCCCCCACCCTGACGGAAACCTTGTCACAATGAGCTTTGACGAGGCCGCTTACGGCGGACAGCTCCTTGACATCCCCTATATGATTGGCTCAAATGGCGACGACATGGGCGACATGCGGGAGGGTATCAACAACTTCTGCGCCCTGCGTTCCGAGCAGAGCAGCCAGCCCGCCTACCAGTATTACTTCGACCGCAAGCTGCCCGGTGACGACGAAGGCGCCTTCCACTCAGCCGAGCTGTGGTACATGTTCAACACCCTTGGCAGGAGCTGGCGTCCGATGACCGAGCACGATTTCGAACTTAGTGAGAAGATGATGGACTACTGGACCAACTTCGCCAAGTACGGCAATCCCAACGGAAAGGACGCTGACGGTCCCTGGAAGGCTTCCACTAAAGACAACCCTTACACCGAGCAACTCCAATAAACAACGGGATATATGAAACGGACAATACTTTCGTTGGTTATATTATTATTGGTCCCTGCCTTCGCCCTGGCGCAGAATCCTGCCCGGGGCGAGGGCCAGCGGCCCGGCCCGAGGCAGGGTCAGGGCCAGGGCCGTGCCCAGGAACCCGAATTCATAACCCTCAAGCTCTGGCCCGAAGGGGCTCCCGACTCCAACGGCCTCGAAGGACCTGAACGCGAGATGTTCGGCGGCCGTATCGGAAACATCACCGATCCCGAACTGATTGTCTATCCTGCAAAGGAACCCAACGGAAAGGCTGTCATAATGTGCCCCGGAGGCGGTTACAACTATGTAGCAGCCAAGCACGAAGGCACCGACATGGCCGAGTGGTTCAACTCCCTTGGCATAACCTTCGCCGTGCTGAAGTACCGCATGCCCAACGGGCACTGCGACGTACCCCTCAACGATGCCCATCGCGCCATTACCGTAATGCACGAGCATGCATCGGAATGGGGATTCAGCAAGCTCGGAATCATGGGCGGTTCAGCCGGAGGGCACCTTGCAGCCAGTGCGGCGGTCCACTATACAGCTGAAACTCGCCCTGATTTCCAGATACTTATATATCCTGTCATCACCACCAAGGGGCGTTTCGTCCCCGGCAGAGGCTTCCTCCTCCTTGGGAAGGACGCCACACAGGAGCAGGCGGATTACTATTCCTGCGAACTCCACGTCACGGAGGATTGCCCTCCCGCCTTCATTGCGCACAGCTATGACGATCCGACCGTTCCGGTCACCGAAAGTGCAATGTATTTCACCACCCTGGTTGAGCATGATGTCCCGGCAGTCCTCCACACATACCCCGAGGGCGGCCACGGATGGGGTTTCAAGGACTCTTTCCGTTATAAGCGCGAATGGACGGCGGAACTTGAGAAATGGCTGTCCGGACTGAAACTCTAAACAACTCACAACATGAAAAAATTCTTTTTCTTTGCAACTATGATTGCGGCATTCCTGATGTCTGCTCCAGCAAACGCGCGTGAAGTCGTCTCCATGAATGAAGAGTGGAACTTCACTCCGACGCGCTCCGCAGGCATGAGCCGCTTCGGCGGTTTCGGCCGCGGCGGCGGTGGCGGACAGCAGCAGACCGTCAACCTTCCCCATACCTGGAACGCCGAAGACTTCATGAACGACGAGGGCTACCGCCGCGGCTACGGCACCTACACGAAACAGATCGACATCCCTGACGAATACCGCGGCAAGCGCGTCTTCCTGCATTTCGAGGGTGCCGGCGCCATGGCCACGGTCATGATGAACAACAAGATTGTCGGAGAACATCGCGGAGCATACAACGCCTTCACCTTCGAGGTGACCGACTGCCTCCGTTACGGCACGACCAACAGCCTGACGGTCATCTGCAACAACGAGCAGGTGTTCGACGTCGCTCCGCAGGGAGGAGACTTCAACATCTACGGCGGACTTTACAGGGATGCATGGATGATTGTCACCGATCCTGCCTGCATCAGCCCGCTCTATTTCGGATCGTCCGGCGTGATGATTTACCAGCCTTATGTAAGCGAGAAGCGTGCGGAAGTCCGTGCTGAGGTACACCTCTCAACTACGACGGACTATGCCGGCTGCGAAGTCTATTTCGCACTGGAGGACGCCTCCGGCAATATCGTCGCGGAGCGTGCTTCGACCCTGATCAACAACGACCTGGCCACATGTACCCTTGGCCTGGACAATCCCCGTCTATGGAACGGGAAGGCGGATCCTTACCTCTACAAGGCAGTGACTGTCCTCAAGCGGGACGGCAAGGAGATTGACCGCGTGGAGGAGAACATAGGTTTCCGCTACTTCTGGGTGGACAAGGACCAGGGGTTCTTCCTCAATGGCAAACATATCAAGCTCAACGGAGTATGCCGCCATCAGGACTGGGCCGTACTGGCTTCCGCATTGACTGAGGAGCAGCATCTGGCCGACTACGACCTCTTCGACGAGATCGGGGCAAACGCCCTGCGCCTGGCGCACTATCCGCAGGCCCACTTCATGTTCAGCGAAGCGGACAGGCGCGGTTATCTGGTATGGGAGGAGATTCCCTTCGTGGGCGGATACGTCGACTTGGAAGCCTTCCGTGACAACCTGCGCCTGCAGCTCACCGAGATGGTCATACAGAACTTCAACCATCCCTCCATCGTATTCTGGGGCCTGTTCAATGAGGTCCACGACGGCATCGACGCCATCGTGGGCGAGCTCAACGCCCTTGCACACGAACTTGACCCGGGACGTCTCACGACCTGTGCGACCGACCAGGAGCTTCCCTTCATCACGACGTCGGACTGCACTGGCTGGAACAAGTATTTCGGCTGGTACTACGACACGGTCGCTGACTTCGGACCTTTCCTGGACGACTGGCATTCCCGCTTCCCCAACGCCCTCATCAGCGTCAGCGAGTACGGCGGAGGAGCAGCTCTGTCCGTCCATGTGGCGAAGTACGGCCCCGAGGAGGAGCAGGACGTGCGTTCCGTCTCCCGCGGCCATTTCCATCCCGAGGAAAAGCAGACCTATATCCATATCAACAGCTGGAAGACCATCAGCGAGCGCGACTACGTGATGGGATCCTTCCTCTGGAACATGTTTGACTTCGCATCCGCAATGCGTCAGGAGGGCGACGTGAACAACCTGAACGACAAGGGTTTGATCACGCATGACCGCCAGACGAAGAAGGATGCGTTCTTCTTCTACAAGGCGAACTGGAACAAGGCTGAGAAGACCGTCCATCTCTGCTCCAAGCGTTATGTGGAGCGCGAAGAGGACACCACCGACGTGATAGTCTTCACTACCGCCCCTTCCGCCAAGCTCTACCTCAACGGCAAGCTGGTCGGCAACGCCAAGACCGATGCCTACGCTACGGTCAGCTGGCCCGGCATAAAATTGCAGAAGGGAGAGAACCAGGTCGTCGTCAAGACCGCACACGGCGAAGACTCGACCGTTTGGACCGTTAAATAATTCAGTATCATGAACCGGAAAAGAACAAGTTTACTCATAGCCCTCATCGCCGCGCCGTTGCTGGCCGCAGCCCAGGTCAGTGCTCCCGTAACCCTTAAGCTCTGGCCGGACGGAGCACCCGATTCAAATGGTTTGTCTGGGCCTGAGACTGACAGGGGCGGAGGCCGTATCGGCAATATCTCCGACCCGGAACTACTTGTCTTTCCGTCAGATACGCCTAACGGACAGGCTGTAATCATGTGCCCTGGGGGCGGCTACGAATACGTGGCCGCCGCCCACGAGGGCACAGACATGGCCGAATGGTTCAACTCGCTCGGCATCACCTTCGCCGTACTGAAGTACCGCATGCCCAACGGCCATGCTGACATACCGCTGACCGATGCGCAACGGGCCATCACGCTCATGCGTTCACATGCTGAAGAGTGGGGCTTCTCCAAGCTCGGAATAATGGGCGCCTCGGCCGGCGGGCACCTGGCTGCCACCGCCTCTGTCCATTTCACGACAAGGACACGCCCTGATTTCCAAATACTTCTATATCCTCTCATTTCTTTCGTGGACCGCGTGACACCCGGAGGGCGCAACATGCTCTTCGACATGTATCCCGAGGATGATGAGGTGTATTACTTCTGCTGCGAAGAGCACGTCGGGCCGAAATGCCCGCCCGCCTTCATCGTCCACAACGCCGATGACGAAACCGTTCCGCTCCACGACAGCGAAATCTACGTCGAACGGCTGAAGGAGAGCGGCGTACCCGTCACTTACCTGGTGTATCCGGACGGAGGTCACGGCTTCGGATTCCGCGACTCGTACGCGCATAAGGATGAGTGGACCTCGGCACTCGCCGAATGGCTGGCAGCACTTGAATAATCTTGATTCCGTTTTCAGACATGAGAATAATACCTTTTATCACATCTGTTTGCTTTCTGCTGACAGCAAACGTCTTGTACGCCCAGACTATACAGTCCTACGAAATTGAGGACGGTGGGTCAGGTCCCTACAAAGCCATTGTCGTAGCAGATGAAAGCCTGCCGGCATTTACTGTGTACCGTCCCGTGAACATGAATGCCGCCGTGGAAGCGCAAGGCAAGCTCCCCGTCATCCTTTATGCCAACGGTGCCTGTGCGAACTCGACGGTCCAGATGCGCTTCCTGCTCAATGACGTGGCCTCCTATGGTTATATCGCTGTCGGAATCGGTCCCTTCGACCAGGAAGACCCGAACGCCAACTGGACCAATGTCCTGATGAGGAGTTATCCGGAAGACAAGGAAAATGTAGTCCTTTCCAACGGGACACGGATCAGCAAGCCTACGCCTGAACAGACGGCAGCAGCCCAGGAAGAACAGCGCAAACGTTTTTCGAACCAGAACAATACCGGCACCCAGGCTCCTTTCCGTACGTACCCCAAACAGTTGCTCGAGGCGCTTGACTGGCTGACAGACCAGAATGCAGACCCGGAAGGAGAATACTTCCATCTGATCGATATAGAACATGTCGTTGTGATGGGGCAGTCCTGCGGAGGTGCCCAGGCCCTTTCCGTCGCCCATGATCCCCGAGTATCGACAGTCATCGCCTTGAACTCCGGTTTCGGAGCCATGTCGATGCAGGGAGGCAGTGCCAAGAGCCTCGCCTCCCTCCACACACCGGTCCTGTATCTGATCGGCGGCCCGACCGACATTGCCTATGAGAACGCCGCCGGAGACTTCGAGGCCATCAACCATGTACCCGTCGTAATGATAAATACCCGGGACGGTCACAACGGGACCTATTATGAGAAGAACGGAGGCCCTTACGCCATTGTCGTCCGCAAATGGCTGGACTGGCAGTTGAAGGGAAAAATCGGTCAGTCCGCCCTGTTCCTCGACGATGAGTACTTCTCTCTGCTTCATTCCGACTGGACCATCGCACGGAAGAATTACCATAATTAATAATCTTAACCGCAAAACTTCTGAAACATATGACTTATAAACATTTCCCATTCCTAGCCATTATGTCTGCCACCTTTCTTTTCTTGGGAGGACCGAAGGCTCAGGCACGCGAGGTGATCTCCATCAATGAAGGATGGACCTTCACGAAGAATATCTCCACCGGCGCCGCCGTGGACCAGTTCGCACGCTACGGAGGACGCGGAGAGAAGGTCAACCTTCCCCACACATGGAACCAGTCCGATTTCATGAGTCCGGATGGATATTACCGTGGCTATGGGTCATATTCACGGAAGATTGCGGTCCCCGCCTCATATGCCGGCAAACGCCTTTTCCTGAAATTCGAGGCTGCCGGAAACGAGGCGACCGTCTTCGTCAACGGGCGCGGAATCGGCTCGCACAAAGGAGCTTACAATGCATTCGCATTTGAGATAACCCCCTATGTGACCCCCGGGGATTCCTGCTCGGTAGCCGTTGTCTGCAACAACTCCCAGCGCATCGACATCGCCCCGCAGGGCGGCGACTTCAACCAGTACGGCGGCCTTTACCGGGACGCATGGCTGATAGTGACGGAGGAAGCCTGCATAGCCCCGGACTACTATGCCTCCTCCGGCGTTTTCGTGAGTCCTACGCGTGTGGACAGGGAGCTTGCCCAGGTCCGCACGGACGTGGTCCTGTCTGCACCGGGCGGCTACAGGGACTGCTCGCTCGACTTCTGCATCCTTGACGCTCAAGGCAATAAGGTCGTCGACCGCCCCGGTGTGCTGGTCAACAATGACCGCGTGTCAGTGGTCTCCGAAATAAGGAACCCCCACCTTTGGGACGGCAAGACTGACCCCTACCTTTACAAGGCCGTGGTCGTCCTCAAACGCGCCGGAACTGAGATCGACCGCATCGAGGAGGAGATAGGACTGAGGTACTTCAGCCTTGACCCGGAAGAAGGGTTCTTCCTGAACGGAAACCATCTCAAGCTTCACGGTGTCTGCCGCCATCAGGACTGGGCCGACATAGCCGTCGCATTGAACGAGGAGAATCATCTGGCGGACTATGCGTTCTTCGACGAGATGGGCGTCGATGCCCTGCGCCTTGCGCATTATCCCCAGGCCAAGACTATGTTCCGCGAGGCCGACCGCAGGGGATATGTAGTATGGGAGGAAATTCCGTTTGTCGGGGGCTATGTGAATGACGAGGCTTTCCATGAGAACCTCCGTTTCCAACTCCGCGAGCTCATACTTCAGAACTACAACCACCCCTCCATCTGCTTCTGGGGCATATTCAACGAGATTCACGGCAGTTTCGATGCCATAGTGGAAGAACTGAATGCGCTTGCACACGAGCTGGATCCGTTCCGCGTCACGGTGGCCGCCACCGACCAGGAAGGTTCCTACAACCTCATAACGGACGCGATGGCCTGGAACAAGTATTACGGCTGGTATACGGACAGCGTGGCCGACTTCGGACCGTTCATGGATGACTGGCACGCACGCTTCCCGCACAAGCCACTCGGCATTAGCGAATACGGCGGCGGGGCGAGCGTCCTGCATCATGTCGCCAAATATGACCACGACGAGAAGGCGGCCGGCTTTGCGGATCCCTTCCATCCCGAGGAGCGCCAGGTGTGGATACACCGCCATGACTGGAAGGCCATCGCCGAGCGCGACTACGTGTGGGGCTCTTTCGTATGGAACATGTTCGACTTCGCCTCCCAGATCCGCCGAGAAGGAGACACCAGGGGCCAGAATGACAAGGGCCTGGTAACCCGAGACCGCAAGACCCGCAAGGATGCGTTCTACTTCTACAAGGCCAACTGGAACAAGGCGGAGAAGACCGTCCACCTCTGCTCCAAGAACTATGCGGAGCGCGAGGAGGACACAACCGACGTGATCGTCTTCACCACCGCCCCTTCCGCCAAGCTCTTCCTCAACGGCAAGCAGGTATCATCGCAGAAGACCGACGCCTACGCCACCGTCATCTGGAAGGACGTCAAGCTCTCCAAGGGAGCCAATGAAATCGTCGTCAGGACCGCCGACGGCGAAGACTCCGCCGTCTGGACAGTCAAATAACCGCCGTTGAATAATCTTCGAGACTAAAAGTCGAAATAGCGCTTGGCGTTGTTGTAGGAGATGTCCTTGACCATCTGGTGAATGAAGGGCATCTCGGAGACGGGAAGCTTGCCGAGCTCCAGGTCGCGGCCGAGGACGTCGCAGAGGATGCGGCGGAAGTACTCGTGGCGCGGGTAGCTGATGAAGCTGCGGGAGTCGGTGAGCATGCCGACGAAGCGGCTGAGCAGGCCGAGCGCCGAGAGCGAATCCATCTGGCGGCGCATGCCGACCTCCTGGTCGAGGAACCACCAGCCCGAGCCGAACTGCATCTTGCCGGGGATCGTGCCGTCATTGTAGGTATAGGCCATGGTCATCATCACTGCATTGTCCTTGGGGTTGAGGCAGTAGAGGATGGTCTTGGCGAGCTTGCCCTCGCGGGTGAGACGGTCGAAGAAACGGTGACCGGCAGTGGCGATATCCAGGTCGTGGATGGCATCGTAACCGGTGTCGGCACCGATCTCGGCGAACATCTTGGTGTTGTTGTTGCGGATGGCGCCGATATGGAACTGCTGGGCCCATCCCGCCTCGGCATCCATCACCGCCTGGTCGAAGAGGAAGGCACTGCGGAACTTCTCGAGATCCTTGGGGCTCGGGGCGATGCCGAGCAGTACCTTCTTGAAGATCAGCTCGATCTCCATCTCCTTGTAATCGGCTGAATAGAAGTTCTCAAGACCGTGGTCGGAGAGCTTGCAGCCCATGGAGGCGAAGAAGTCGTGACGTTTCTTCAGGGCTTCCTGCAGGTCGGCGTAGGAGTCGATCTCCATGCCTGCGGCCTCGCCGAGCTGCTCGAGATAAGCCTTGTAGGCCTTGGGATTTTCGATGGCCATGGCCTTGTCGGGACGCCATGCGGGGATGACCTTCACCCCGAAAGGATGCTCGGCGATCTGCTTATGCCAGCGAAGGTCGTCGGCAGGGTCGTCGGTAGTACACACGACCTCGACGCCGAATTTCTTGATGAGAGCCTGGCCGCGGAACTCCTCGGTAGCGAGCTTGGCGTTGCACTCCTCGTAGATCTCGCGGGCGGTCTCGGGCTTCAGGAGCTTGTCGATGCCGAACACGCGGCTCAGCTCAAGGTGGGTCCAGTGATAGAGGGGGTTACGCATCGTATAAGGGGCGGTCTCGGCCCATTTTTCGAATTTCTCCCACGAACTGCGGTCGCCGGTGATGTACTCCTCCGGCACGCCGTTGCCGCGCATCGCGCGCCACTTGTAGTGGTCGCCGTAGTGGCCGTCCACAAGCCACAGCTGGGTGATGTCCCTGAACTGGATATTCTCTGCGATCTGCTGCGGGACAAGGTGGCAGTGATAGTCTATGATGGGCATGTGCTCGGCACTGCCGTGGTAGAGCTCTCTCGCGTACTCATTGGAGAGCATGAAATCTTCGCTAATGAATGACATAATGGTATTTGGTCTTAGTTTTTGAATTTGCAGTTCATGGTCTCGAAGCCGGTTACGTCCCTTAGTTCGAAGAGAGGCTCTCCGTCCAAAGGCTGCGACACCTCGACATCGGTGAACCTGGCCCCGTCCACATCCATCAAGAGGATGGCCGGGCGGGCGTCGCCCTCGATGGTCTCCAGCACCACACGGTCGAAACGGACGTTACGGGCATGGGTAATAAGGAATCCGTAAACCGGCAGCACTCCGTGCGAGGAGGGCTCGGGATAGCCGCTGTACTGCTGGGGGATGTCGAAAGGATCGCGGGGGTCGCGGACGTTCCTGTTGAAGAAGTCGTTCACTCCGGTCTGCTTCCTGACATCGTCCATCGTCAGGCCTCCCTTGTACTGGATGTGGACGTCTGTCAAGGTGATGTCCTCGATGGGATGGCCCTCAAGGCCGAAGATCATCGAAGCGTACCGGCAGTCGGCGTTCTTGACACTGACATTGGATATCTTAACTCTGCGGATGGTGGAGAAAGGGATGCCCTCCGGGCCCCTGTTCCTGTGGCCAAGGCGGATATAGAACGGGGAGTTGCAGATGTCGCGCATCGAGATGTTCGAAACGGTGATGTCCTCGATGACGGCCCCGTCCACGGTCTCCAGCGCCAGGCCGCGACAGCGGTCGAACACGCAGTTGGAGACGGTGATATTACGGAAGCCGCCGTTGGACTCGGTTCCGAACTTGATGCGGCCGGTGGGACCGTCCCGGTCCGGGGCCGCATCGATGCTGCGCCCGAACGTGCCGTCCAGAAGCGTGCCGGGATCGTAGCCCGACACCTGGCAGTTGGTGATGGTGACATTCTCCGTACTCTTGGCGTAGCCCAGCGCATAGGAGCTCTTGAGGACTATGCCGTCGTCGTTAAGGGAATTGACGGTACAGTCGGAGATGCGGACGTTGGAGCAGCAGTCGATATCGAAGGCATCGCGGTTGGTGTCGACCGTGACGTTGTTGATGGTGAGATTGTCCACTCCTGTCAGCAGCAGTGCGAAATGGCCGCACATGGACATGCTGATGTCGCGGATGGTGACTCCCCTGCACTCCTTAAGCGCTATGGCCTTGTTGGCCTTGGCGACAGCCTCAACCCTTTCAAGGCCGCGGGAAAGCCCTTCGGAGCCGTCGATAAGGCCGAACCCTTCGATCGAGACATCGTGCAGGCCGATACCCCAGATGAGGGAATTCTTCCAGTGGCTGTGCCCGAAATCATGGAAGGTCGAAGCATTGGGCTCGGATTCGTCATAGCCCAGAGTCTCGGTGGGGACAGCGGCCTTCAGCACCGCTCCCCTGTCGAGATACAGGCGGATGTTGTCCTTGAGACGGATGGAGTAGCTCGGGTGCACCCCCGCCGGGAAATACACTGTTCCGCCGCCGGCCGCGTAAGCGGCGTCTACGGCGCGGTTCAGCGCCTCCCAGTCAAGGGTGGTGCCATCGCCCTTGGCACCGAAATCGCGGACATTGTAGTAACCCTGCGCCGGGGCGGAAACCGCCATCCCGGCGCAGAGAAGCGACAGCAGAAGCCTTTTCAAAGCCATAAGCTTCTAGTCAACCACTACGGGCTTGTACTTCGGCACGAGCGACTTCATGATGGCCCATGCGATCAGGTAGGCCACGCCGCAGAAGCAGAAGATGATGAAATACCCGGCAGGCTTACCCTCGAAGCCCATGAAACGGAACGCCGGACCGGCGTTCTCGGCATAAGTGAAGAGTTCGCCCGCAACCTTCTGGATGATCATGGAGCCGACGCCGCCAGCCATGGCACCGATACCGGTGATGCTGGCGATGGTGCTCTTGGGGAACATGTCGCCGATGGTGGAGAAGAGGTTGGCGGACCAGGCCTGGTGTCCCGCACCGGCGAGGCCGATCAGGATGGCAGGCCACCAGGGGCTGTTGAAGTTCATGCCCAGCGGCTGGGCGAACAACGCCGCGATCGGGAAGAAGGCGAAGATGAGCATGGCGAGCATGCGCCCGCTGTAAGGATGCATCCCCTTCTTCTCGACGAAGAGCTTCGGCAGATAACCTCCGAAAATGGAGACTGCGGTCACGATGGCATAAAGGGTGAAGATCAGGCCCTGGGCGAGAGGTTATG
>JAEEGI010008206.1_pt1 | contig 23144 bp, 16 predicted proteins | sample 8958751 | NCBI WGS metagenome assembly JAEEGI01 (sample SAMN16246545, study PRJNA631951) | gut metagenome | biome: gut microbiome; feature: rumen; material: KS-attached | host: Bos | place: Iran: Karaj | collected 2018-10 | reverse complement strand
TTTTTGGATATTGTGTATTATTAATTGAAAATTGGAAATTATACATAATATCCAATACCCCAATCCCCAATCCCCAATAAATAAAATATTAGTATTTCCAAAAATAATAAATATTTTTATTTTAATGATTATTTTTAAAAAATAAAATAAGTATATTAAATAAAATAACTATTTTAAATAAACTATAAAAAAATTATATTTAAATAAATAAATTATTCACCATAAAAAATAAATGATTCATTATTATCAATCATTTCTTTTTTAACAATATATACTAAAGTGTCAAATTCCTTTTCATCATAAAAAGCAATATGACCACAATATAAAGGAATTAAAGTTCCTTTGAAATTTTTCATCCAATCTTCTTCAATTTTTTCTAAATGAATTCCAAGAATAAAAATTTTAAAATTTTTAATACAATTTAAAAAAGTATTAAATTTAATATATAAATCATATTCAGAATATTTTCTTATTTCTTCATTATTAATTATTTCATTTTCTGAATTATAAATAAATTCATTTAATATTTCTTGACATTGATTAATATTACAAAAAGAATAATTTGAATTTTTTTCATCACCACCATAAATAAAAAAATTATTAAAAAAATTATCAAAATGTTCTCTATCATTATCATATTCAATAAATTCTCCTAATGAATCACCACAAGAAGAAAAATTATGATAAAAAGATTTTAATTTCTTATAATATATATCTATTATTTTTTTCATATTTAAATCATTATTATTTAAATTTTCTTCTAAATTATTATTATTTAAATTATCTTCATATAATTTTTTCTTTTTCTTATTTTTATTTAATTTTATAAAGTCAATAGTATATTTAAAGCATTCAAATATATTTTTATTATCAATAGGTTCAAGGGCATAATCTAAAATATTATAACTTTCAATTTTTCTAATATTTAAATCAATATTAGTTTCATTGAAAATTTTAAAAATACATTTTTTTGAAATTTCACTTTTTAAAGACACTTTATCAATAATAGTTTTATCTTCACAATCATTTAAAAGGACTTTATTACAAACAGTATGAATAAAATTATGAGAATTATCAATGAAAGGAATGAATAAAATTTGTGCTAAATATATTAAATATTTCTTTAAAGTAAAAGAATTAATAATTCCTTTAACAGAACCAAAAGTTCTATCAGCTATTAATAAATCTAAATTTCTATTTTTTGCTAAATGACAAGCTGAAATTCCTCCTACAGATAAACCATGAACAGCAATTTTTTTATAAATTCCTAAATTTAAAATATAATCATATATATTTTCTATATCTTCTTTAACATTATTTAAATTTACTGATCCTTCTGAAAATTCAAATCCTCTATAATTCCAAAATAATACATCTGTATTATTTTTTAAATATAATTTTTCTATATTCCATGATTTTATTAAATTTTCATAAGGAGTTAAATTTGGACCACATATTATTACTATATTTTTTATTAAGTTTTTTATCAGTTCATTCTCTTTTTTATATTTGTCACATTTTATTATTATACAATCTAATTTATATGAATTTGAATTTATTTTTATTTCTTGGTAAATATATTTTTTTAATGATTGAATTCGAAGAAAATATATTGAACGAAATATATTATTATATATTAAGGAATGAATATATTTAAATGTTTTTTTTATTTCAAAATTATTTTCAAATAATAATTCTTTTAATATATTTATTATTTTTGTTATTTGGTTTTTTATTAATAAATATTCATTTCTTTCTTCTTTTGATATATTTATTGAAAAATTTTTTTTCCCTAATTTTTTCGAATAATAAGCTAAAGATGTTTTATTTATCATATTTTTTAAATTGGTTAATTCATTATAAAAATTTATTTCATATTCATTGTTTAAATTACCATAATTTTCAATTACTTTATTATATATTGATAAAGGGTAATTGATTGAAATGAAAGAATTATCAGTATTAATTTCTTCATTAATAATATTTTCTGAATTAGGAATATTTAATAATTTATCTATTTTATCATTTAAATCTATTAAAAAAACTTTTAAAGAATTTGCTCTTAATCTTGCTTGAATATTTCTCAAATAAAATTGAATGAATATATTTTTTCCAGGAAAAGCTACTGTTAAAATTATATATCTTAATATAAATAAGTGAACTATTATCCAAGTTAAAATAAGTAAAAAATATGATGGAATTATTAAGAGGAAAATATATATGAAAAGTCTTTCAAAAATTAATATTAAAAATAAAGATATTATCCCTATTATTATTATAAATGTTGGTGATGGAATATATATATTTCTTGGTCTTATATTATCAACTTCTATTTCTATTTCTGATTCAGATTCCATTTTTTTAATAAATATTTTGAAAATTATTTTTTAAATTTATGAATGAAATGGATGATAAACTTTTTGAAATTAGTTCAGAAAATTTACCTTTATTAATAAATAAAAAGAAAAAAAATGATAGAATAAAATTTAAATCAAATAAAAGTTTAAATATAAAAAAAGATATTAAAAGACCGAATAAAAAATATTTGACAAGTACAGAATTACCAAATGTTTCCAATAATAAATATAATAAATATATTCAAAAAATTAATTTACCAGATCCTTTACAATCAAAAAATAGCTCTTTAAATACTTTAAGTTTTGATATTAAAGATTCTTTATTATCAGAAACTTCATTTTTAAATAAAAGTGATAATTTAAATCCAAAAGATTTTATTAAAAATATTATTTTTAAAGAAGAAGAATATTCTAAGTTTTTCAATAGAAATAAATCTTTTTATCATTTATTAATTCAAGAATGGACAATTACTCTTTTTACTTTATTTAGTATTATTTCTGCAATATTTTTTCATAGTACAAATATTTCTTCAAAATTAAAAGATAATAATAAAAAATTATTTAATATTTGTATAAATTTTAATTTAATTATTTGTTCCATTTCTTCTTTTTTTTTTAGTATAATATTTTTATTTAATTTATTTTAGTTTTAGCTTTATATAGAAGATATCAAGCACAAATAAATTTAGATAAAATGAAAAAAAAAATAACTTCAAAAGATAATTTTTTTAATAAAAATTATTTAATTCCATTTTCAATAGAAGTTCTTTTTGCATTAATACATCCAAATATATTTTTAAAAGGAAAAAAAATAAAAACGAAAAAAAAATATTATTTTTATTCAATAGAATATGAAATAAATGATATTTTATGTTTAATAACATTATGTAGAATATATGTAATATTTAGATATGTAGTTTCAAAAAGTAAATATTACACTTCAATATCACTTAAATTATCGTAAAATAAAAAAATATAAATAATTATTAGTGAAACCTTAGGACAAAATTTTACAAAATTATATGCATTAAAATGTTTCATGCAAGATTCACCTTTTAAATTTATGGGAATATATTTTTTATTAACAATAATAATATTAAGTTACTCAATAAAAATAATAGAAGGACCAATTCAAGAAGATTATTTAAAAATAGACAATTGTATTTGGAATATTTTAGTAACAATGACTTCTGTTGGTTATGGAGATATGTATCCTATTACTTCATTAGGAAAAATTTATATTATTTTTATTACTATTTGTGGTTCTTTATTTACTTCTGTATTAACTGTTTCTTTACAAAATATTTTAAATATGTCTAAACATGAATTAAATGCTTTCAATGATAAATCTTTAAATATTGTTAATAGAAATCTTATTCAAAAAGCTAGTTTTTTATTCTTAAAAAGTATGAATTTAAGATTTTCAAAAAAAAAATCAATTGAAGAATATAAAAATGGTTTAAATGATAGTTTTGAAAAAATTCTTAAAAAAAATAATTATATGAGAAATTTTGAAGATAAAATTAAAGCTGGACTTGATTATAAAAGTATTAAAGTTTTTTATAGAAATACTTATGAACTTTTAAGTGAAAATGATGTTGTGAAAGAATCTGTTAAAATTGTTGAAAAAAATTTAAATTTAGTTTATAATGATACTAATGAAATTTCAAAATCTGTTTTTAATATGGAGAAAATTTTAGATGAATAAAATATTAAAGAATTTCTTTAATAGGGTTTTTAAATATAAAAAAAATATATTTCATTACAAATCTACTTTTTCATTAATCTTAATTTTTATTATATAAACAAATATTATAATTAGAAAAAAGAAAAATATTATAAAAAAAAATGTTTCCAAAAATTGAAAGACTTTTTTTTCGTGATTTAATAAAAGAAGATTCATTAAATTTTAGAATGCAATTGATATACTTAATATTAGACATTCCAATATTTTTAACATTATTTTTCCTAAATGCAGGTTATGGTAAATTTTTCAATTATAATTCAGCACCATCATTTCTTCCAACAATATCAAGTAAAACATCATGGATAATTCAAGAATCACCATGTATATTTATAACAATATATTACATAATAAAATTACTAAATAAAATATCTTTAAATTCATTTATGGTTATTTTACCTTTTTTAATTCATTATTTTCATAGAACTTTAATATTTCCTTTTATTATTCAAAATTCAAAAAATTCTCCTTTAGATATTACTTTAATGGCTTTTACTTTTTGTTTTTTTAATGCAATTATTCAAAATAGAAGTATTTTTTATTTTTCAGAATATGAAAACAATTATATATTTAAAACACAATATTTATGTGGTTTATTTATTTTTTTCTTAGGAATGTTAATTAATATTTTTCATGATTATTTAATGGTTTTTAAAAGAAAAAAAAATAAAGGAAAATATATTTTACCAAGAGGTTATTTATGGAATTTAATTAGTTGTCCTAATTATTTTGGAGAAATTATTGAATGGTTTGGTTTTTCTATTTTATCTGGAAATTTTAGTGGAATTGTTTTTTTTATTTCTACTATTGCTAATTTATTTCCTAGAGCTATTAAATATCATAATTGGTATAAAATTAAATTTAAAGAACAATTTAATGATAAAAATGATAAAGTTTTTTATAGAAAAGCTATTTTACCTTTTGTTATTTAAAAAAATTTTATTTATTTCTCAGACAAAATTTAAATATTTTTTTTAAATTAAATTAATATTTTTTCTTTATGTATTTTTTACTTGAAAATATGAAAAAAAACATAATCCTTGAATCAGAGAAAAAGTAAAATAAATTAATATAATTTTTTTTCTTAATTTTAATTTTTAAAAATGTCAAATTCATCATTATCAAGTTTTAATAAAAAAAAATTATCTCATAATAAACAATCATTCTTAGTATCATCATTTTCTTCAAAATTTTTTCAAAATTTAGAAAATAACATAGAAAAAGAATCAAAAGGAACACCAAGAAATTATTATACAGAAAGTTCAAAACAAAATAAAAGTATAAAGATAGTTTCAAATAATAAATCTATATCTTTAAATTCTCAATTTCATACTTTATCAAAATCAAATTCAAGATCTCCTTTAAGGAATTCTAAAATAAATGTTTTATCAAAATCAATAAATAATAATAAATTAAATTATAATAAAAAAAACTTAAACGCTCAAAGTATTTTTGTTAAAAAAGCAAATTTAACAAAACATAAAAAATCAATTTCTTTATCTCAAAAATCAAATTGTAGTTCAAGAAGTAAATTAAAAATTGATAGAAATAATTCTTTTAATAATTCTAAATTTTCTATTAAAAATAAATTACAAAATATTACTCCTATTAATAATAATAATTTAAGTAAATTAAATGATTATTCTATTATTAAAAATAATTCTATTGAAGCAAGACCTTATTCAATGAGAATTGTTCCTGGAATAAAAAAACAAAGTTCAATTTTAAAAAAAAATATCAGAAATAATTCTAAAAAAAATTCTTTAAAAAATAATTTAAGTATTAATGAAAATTTTTTCACAAGTAAAAATTTTAAAAATAGTTTTAATTCTAAATTTATGAATATGGAAATTCTAAAAAATAATCTTTCTCCTAAAGATAATTTATCTATTGGAAAAAATAATATTAATTTAAATTATAATAATTCTAATAATAATACTTTAAAAAGAAGTTTAGATAAAAAAAATTTTAAAAATAAAATTGAAAAAATTGAAAAAAAAATTTCAGTTACTGAAGGAAATGATTTTTTAAAATTTAATTTTCCTAAAGAAAAAAATATTGTTTCTCCTTTGAAAAAACAAAATAAACAAAATGGAAAAAATCATCGTCCTAAAAGTAAAAGTTTCTTTGGGAATAAATTATTAAAAAGTGAAAAAATACAAGACCAAGATAAATATGAATTAAAACAAATTTCTTCTTTAACTGAATTAAAATCTGAAAATAATTCAATAACAAATAATTCTCCTTTATCAACATCTTTAACAAAAAACCCAATAATACAATTAAATAACCAATCAAAAAAATATTCTTCAAATACTAAAAATATATATAACAATAACATAAATAATATAAATAATAATCATATCATAAATAATAATAATAATAATATTAATCAAATAAATAATCAAAACATAAATAAAAATAATCAAATAAATAATAATATTAACAATATAAATTTATACAAAAATACAATTTCCTCTCTGAATATAAACAAGTCTTCAATAACATCTCCAAAAATAAAAAAAATAATGAAAATAGATAGTTGTACATCTCCAGGTTACTCATCCCCAGGAATAATGAAAACAAATCAAGACTCTTTTTTCATAGAAAAAGATTTCCTGGATTCCCCAGAACATTTCTTCCTAGGAGTATGTGATGGTCACGGATTACATGGTCACCTGATCTCTGACTTCATCTCGAATACACTTCCACAGAATATCCACTCTCCCACACCTCAATCGATAACTTCAGGTTTCCTACAGACTAATAGTGACCTAGTAACACTCTCCAACATAGATTGTAACCTCTCAGGTTCAACATGTGTATCACTCCTCATTACCTTGACATCAATAACATGTGCCAATGTGGGTGATTCCCGAGCAGTATTAGCTACTTGTGAGAATGGTTTCTACTCATCAATCAACCTGAGTCGCGATCAGAAACCAACAGAGAATGATGAAATGAAGAGAATATTACAATATAATGGTAGAATTGCTCAATATTTTGATGAAGAAAGTAGAAGTTTCATAGGACCAAAGAGAATATGGTTAAAAAATTCTGATATTCCTGGTTTGGCAATGACAAGAAGTTTTGGTGATTTAATCGCTCATTCTGTAGGTGTGATATGTGAACCTGAAATTGGATTTTATTGGTTTCGAGGATGTGAAAAATTTGTCATTGTTGCTAGTGATGGTGTTTGGGAATTTATTGATAGTGAGGAAAGTGTTCATATTGTTAAAAATTTCTATGAAAAAGGAATGGATGCTAGTGGAGCTGTTAATGCTTTGGTTAAAGAAGCTTATAGAAGGTGGAGAAGGGAAGAAGATATTATTGATGATATTACGGTTATTGTTGTCTTTTTTGATTAGAAGTTATTTTAGGATTTTTAAGAGGTTTAATTCCACTTTTTTTCTATTTTTTATTTTTTTTTTTTGTATATATTTTATTCAGGTTTTTTTATATTTTTTATATATTTTTTATTTTATTATTATTTAATTTTTAATGTTTTTTAAATATGTTAAACCTACAGAATAAAATCCACGAAGTAGGAAATTCGATGAATTCAATAAATTTAGAATATGCAGAAATAACAAAATATTTCGATGAAAGAAAATACAGAATATCCCACATAAAATTTTATTATTCTCGAATAGGTTTTTTAGTATCAATACAATATATATTTAAAGAAAAAAATAAAGAAGATTCATATATTTCCCCAAAAAACTTAACATACTTTGGTCCAGAGCCATATAATGATAATGACATTAATGTAAATAGTGATTTAGTAGAAGAAATAACTTTATCTTTAGAAGAAGATGAACAAATATATCAAATTAATGGTTTTTTTGATGAGAAAAAAAACTATATTTCAAAAATGTTAATAGAAACAAATAAAGGAAATTTTATTCAATTTGGAATAGATATTTCAAGTTTAAATATTCAAGATAAAAGTCCTTTTAATTTCAAATGGAATTTTTTTTTCAATGGAGAAATTTTTAATGGATTTGTAATTGGATGGAATAATAAATTTATAAATCATTTAGCAATAATAATATTAGAAAATAAATTAGAAGAAGAAAAAAATGAAGAAAAAAAAGATGAAGAAGAAGAATTAGAAGATGTAACTTATAAACAAAATGAATATATTGAAAATATATTAAATCCAATAAGTCAAAGTATTATTTTTGGAACTTTTAATTCTAATCAAACTGTTTTTCGTGATTGTTATATTAATAATCCAATTAATCTTTTAGAAAAAATTAGAAAGGGAAAAATTTATTTATCAAAATTATCTATTTTTTATACAAGTAAATATATTAATAGAATTAAAGTTACTTATTCTTATTTTTCAAAAGAAAAAAATGATATCATTCAAGATTGGATTTGTCGATATTTTAATTCTTCAAAAGATATTAAAGAAGTTAGTATAAATTTAAATGAAAATGAATATATTAAAGAATTTTCAGTTATTTGTAATGATTATATAGAAGGATTAATTTTTAAAAGTAATAATAATAAAATTTTGAAATGTATTTGTAAAGAAGGGGAAAAAGTTAAAAAGTAAAATTTATATTTTTTTAATTTTTTTTTAGATTTATGGAAAAAGACCCTAAAATTGATTTAGTTTTAATTGGTTTAGTTGCTGGATATTATGAAAGGATTCAATGTATTCAATTTTATTATATGAGGAAACACTTAAATTAAAAGTATATTATTTAAAAAAAATATTTATATATAAAAATTTTATGAAAAAAAATAATAAATTAAACGAATAAAAAATTGAAAAAAAATATATTTATTTTTTTCATTTCCAAAGAACCAAAAAATAAAAAAGAAGTTAAAAAAAAAATAAAAATTAAATAAAAATGGGATTAACTCAATCAATCCACGACATAAACATAATAAACGCAATGAGTGGAACAGATGATTCTATTCCATTATCAACAAATCAAAATATAACAAATACAATAAACACAATGCAGCAGAAATACAATATGCAAATTCATCAAAACCAAAAAACTAATAATTTATCGTCTCGTAACTCGAATACATACTTATATAAATTTTCTTCAATAATGCTTCGTCAGAATCAAAAATCGAAAAAAATAGAAAAAGATAAAAAAGAAAATAAAATAAAAGAAGAAGAATCAAAGGAAAAATTTACAATATTAAAAAATAAAAACACAGAAAAAGAAGATTCAAATTTAATAGAAAATACATTAATAACTCATTTCTTTATGAAAATATTAAATAAACAAGCAAGAGAAGCAATAATACAAGAAATGTCATTAGTAGAAGTGAAGAAGAATAAATTTATATTTGAGCAAGGAAACATAGGAAATTATTTTTATATATTAAAAAAGGGAATAGCACAATTAACAATAAATAATAAAGTAGTAAGAGTAATAAAAATAGGAGAATCATTTGGTGAATTAGCTTTATTACATGATGCTCCTCGTTCAGGAACAGTTGTCACTGTCACTGATTGTTTACTTTGGACTTTAGAAAGAAGAAATTTTCGAAAAATTATTGAACATATTACAAAAATTAATTATGAAGAAAATTTAAGATTTATTGATTCTATTCCTATTCTTTCTCATATTGAACAATATCAAAAAACTATTTTATCAAGTAGTTTATTTAAAGAAGAATTCCAACCTAATACTGTTATTGTTAAAAAGGGAGAATTAGCTACTTGTTTATATATTATTAAAGAAGGAGAAGTTGAATGTGTTGATGATGATGGAAATGTTATTAGAACTTTAAAGTCTGGAGATAATTTCGGAGAAAGAAGTATTTTAGTTGATACTAAAAGAACTTTAGATGTTATTACTAAAACTAAATGTATTTGCTATTCTATTTCTATTTCTACTTTAAAAAGTATGTTAAGTGATAAATATAGAAGTTTTCTTTATTTAAATTTTATGAAAAGTGCATTTAAAAATTCTAAATTTTTTAATAAATTCAGTGGTGATTTATTAAATAATATTTTCCAACATTTTGAAGCTGTTAATTTAGGAAAAGATTATGTTGCTTTTCCAATTGGACATGTTAAAAGTTCTACTATGGTTATTATGATTGATGGAAATTTAATTAATTCTAAAAATGGAGAAATTATTGCAAGTAGAGGAGATATATTATTTGAAAAAGAATTATTAAGTTTATCTAAAGAAAAAACTACTTATGCTTTATTTCCTAATCCTGATGCTTTATTTATTGAAGCTGATACTAAAAAAATTATGTATGAATTACAATGTGCTTCTTTTACTGAAATTATGAATAAATGTGAAATTATTGAAAGTTTAAGTAAAATAAGTTTATTTAAAAATTTACCTCAAAATAAATTAAGTGAAATTTCTACAATGATTCATATAGAAAAATTTAATCCTGGTCAAAAAATAATTTCGGAAGGTGATAAAGCAGGAAAATTTTATATAGTAAAAAATGGAGAAGTAAATATTAGTGTTAGAGGACAATATTTAAGAACATTAAATTCAAAAGAATATTTTGGTGAAAGAGCTTTATTAACAAAAGAATTAAGAACAGCAACTGCAGTTTCAAAAGGAAAAACAGAATTATATAGTTTATATAAAGAAGATTTTTTAAGAACTATAGAATTAAATATTAAAAATTTCCTAATGAATAGATTATATTTAAAAGATGATACAATTGAATTAAAAGATTTATATTTTATTAAAGAATTAGGAAGTGGAAATTATGGAAGTGTATCATTAGTTTATTGTGAAAAAAATAATTATATGTATGCTATAAAAGCAATAAGTAGAAAACATATAAATTATGAGCATTTGCATCATAATTTAGATTTAGAAAAAGGAATATTATTAAAAGTAGATCATCCATTTATAGTAAAATTAGTAAAATGTTTAAAAGATGAAAATAATATATATTTCTTAATGGAATATTTAAAAGGAAAAGAATTATTTGACGTAATACGAGATATAGGATTATTAAATAAATCTCAAACTTTATTTTATTCAGCATCAATGTTAACAGCAATAAATTATTTACATGAAAGGAAATTTATATATAGAGATTTAAAGCCAGAAAATATAATAGTAATTCATAATGGATTTATAAAATTAATAGATTTTGGAACAGCAAAAAAAATAACAGATAGAACATCAACAATAATAGGAACTCCACATTATATGGCACCAGAAGTAATATTAGGAGAAGGATATTCATTCCAAGTAGACTTATGGTCAATTGGAATTTGTATGTTTGAATTTATTTGTGGTGGTGTTCCCTTTGGAGAAACTGCTGATGATCCTATGGAAATTTATATTAGTATAATTAATGATAAAATTACTTTTCCTTCTTTTTGTAAAGATAAAGAATTTAAAAATTTAATTAAATTAATGTTAGAAAAAAATCCTTTAAATAGAATAACCACTATTGATTCTATTAAAAAACATATTTGGTTTAATGGATTTAATTGGGAAGAATTAATTTCTTTAAATATGAATCCTCCTTATTTACCTAAAATTAAACCTTTACCTTCTATTAATATTCCTAATAATAAAAATAACAACAATAATGAAGAAAATAGTGATAGTGATATTAATATGTTTATTAGTAATATTAATAAAGGAAATAATAGTGTTGCTACTGTTAAATATTCTGATTATGTTAAAGTTCATGTTAAAGAATGGGAACCTGAAAAAGAAATTGTTATTACTGAAGATGAAAAAATTCAATTTGATAAATGGTATGAAGATTTTTAAAATTTTTTTTTTCTTTATTATTTTTTTTAATTTTTTTTTAAGGGTTTTTTCAGGTTTTTAGGTAATTTTTTATTGTTATTTATTTTTTTTTATTTTGTGTATAAATTATATTTATTTGAAATATAAAAAATTTGAATTGTAATTTTCCTTTTTGAAAATTGATTTTAATTAAGATATTGTTTTTTTGATATAATTTCTTTTTAAATTATAATTATATAAACACAATATTTTCAAATAATATTATATTAAATAAATTAATATAAATTTTGAAGTGTTAAGATAAATTAATTTGAATAATTATAAAAGGAATGTATAATTTTTAAATTAAAAATCTTAAATAAATCTCTTAGAAAAAAAATTATAATTAATTGTAAAAATTGCCAAAGAATAAAAATTATCATATAAGAAATATATATATAAAATGGGAAGAAATAAAATAAAAATAGAAAGAATAAAAAGTGAAAGAAATAGGAATGTAACATTTATAAAAAGAAAAAAGGGTTTAATAAAAAAAGCAATGGAACTTTCTCTTTTATGTGATGCAAATATTTTTTTATGTGTGATACCAAAAGGAACAATACAAAAAACTATTTTTTGTACAAGTGAATCTTTTACTGAATTTATTGAAAAATATCTTTCTTTACCTTTTAAACCAGATGAAAATTATACTTTAAAAGAAGTAAATATATATTTATTTTATTTTAGTATAATTCTATTTTCTCTCAAGATAAAACAAAAAATAAGGAATCAAAACAGGGAGCCAAGAAAAAAGAAAAAGAAAAAGAAAAAAAGAATATTATAGATAATAAAAAAGATTTAAATTTAAATATTCAAAAAGATAATTTTGATAATACTTCAAACAAAAATATTCTTTCTAATCAAATTAATCAAATTCCTTTTAATTATTATAGTTTTCAACCTTTAAATAATATTTCCATGAATATAGATTTAAATAATTTAATTAATTCTCAAAGTTTTTATCAAAATTCATTTAATAATGTTAATCAATTTTTTAATCAATCTTTTAATAATCAAAATAATAATTTTTATTCGAATAATTTATCTCAATCTTATAATAATGCTTTACCTAATTTTTATATAAATAATAATCCTAATCAAGAAAAAAGTTTTTTTTATAATAATGATAATTTATCAAATTTAAAAATTAATAATTTATATAATAATAATATGATTAATTATAATAATGATTTGTATCCAAAAAAAAATTTTAATGAAAATATAGAGAAAAGTAAGTAAATTTTTTTAAATTGAGTGTTTCATAATTAATTTGATGTATTATTTTTATTATTTTGTATATAAATAAAAAATAAGAAAAATTCTAAGATGAATGTTTTGTTTAGTTATTAAACTTATTTAATTTTTAAAAATTTAATTTATAACATAAAATTAAACGAATTTAATTTTTCTTAATGAAACTAAATAAAAATAAATCATAAAAGAAATTTTTTAATAAATAAAATAAAAATAAATTAATTGAACTTAATATAGTAAACTTTGATTTTCTCTAATATGTTTTTTACTTAAAAATTCATTATTTTCAAAATTAAAATTAAAATCAACAATTTCTTTTTTTTCAATATAAATTTTCATACTTTGAATTAAAACACTAATTCTTTCCATAGAAAATTTTTTATGAAAATAATTTTTATTAAAACAATTAATACATCTACAATAAACATTACATTTTTCACCAATTTTATAACATTCACAATATTTTTTATTACAATTAGATTTTGAACATGTACAAATTGAATTATTAACTTTTACAAATTCATTTTTATAAATTGGATTATTATGACAATCAATACAATTACAATTATTACAAAATTGCTTTTTTGCTAAACATTCACAATATTTTTTTAAACATTTTGTCTTCGAACATGTACAATTATGTTTTCTTGATAAATTTGTTTGAAATATTAAATTATTATTATTATCATTATTATTATTATTGTTACCGTTATTATTATTATTATTATTATTGTTACCGTTATTTTCATTGTTATTATTATTATTATTATTGTTATTGTTGTTATTATTATTGTTATTGTTATTATTATTGTTACCGTTATTATTTTTATCATTATATTTGTTATTATTATTTGTATTTATTTTGTTGTTTGATGGAATTTTTTTTATTATTTCTTTTAGTTTATTTAATTGAGATGATAAATCTAAATTTTCTTTTTGAAAAAGAGATGGCAATGTTTTTGTATTTATTTCTTTTTTTGATATTGGATAATTGATATCTTGACTATTTGAATAGTACATTTTTTTTATTATTTAATAATATATTTATTGTTATATTAAATACATTTATGTAGGAATACTGTTCTTTAATTTAAAAATAAATGAATTCTTTTTTAGGATAATTAATTATTTAATTTATAATTTATTAGTTTTAATTATTTTATAATGAGAAATTAAAAGAATTTACTTAAAAAATTTTTAGAATTTTTTATTTTTATTATTATAATTATCATAATTATTTTATTGTGTAATTAATTTTACAATGAAATTGATTTTTTTTCTTTCTTTCCTTTTAATCTTAAAAAAATGTGAGCATAAATATATTTCAACAATAAAAGAAATTTTATTATCAACAAGTGGAATATTTACAGAATTGAAAAAAATACCTTTTACAAATAATTATACTATATTTGAATTATCAAATGCAAAATTATTTGCTCCACCAATTTCTTTATTAAATATTGAAAATGTAAACAATAATTCTTTTAAAATTTCAAATATTATTTTTACTATTATATTAGATATAAAAATTTCTTTTAAAAATTATAATTTAACTTATTTAACTTTTCCTCAATCAATTTATGAAATAAAATATGATAATTTAGAATTTGTGTATGAAGAAAAGTATAGAATTAAATTAAATGAAAATAATAATAATTTTTCTTTAATGAATACTTTTAATAATATTACTACTTTAGGTTCTTTAACATATTTTAATGATTTTACTAAAAATAAAACAATTATCAATCATTTAAAAAGCCATTTTGATTTTGCTTTGAAACAAAAAATTATTACAACTCAAAATAATATTAATTTATTTACTATTGATGCAAAAAGAATATTTACTTTAACTTTAAATAAAAACTATTTTATAAATATCAAATATAATAATTCTATTAATTTATCTTCTTATTTATTAAGAAAAATTGATTTTGAAAATGATAAAACTATATTAGTAGAAGATGAAGAAAATATTAAATTAAAAGAAATATATTTTGAATTTGAAATAAATATAAAAAAAAATAATAAAGAAGAAACTCTTTATTCTAATGTTATTATAGGAGATAATGAATCTCAAATATCAATTTTATCAAAAAAAACATTTATTCTTTCAGGATTTTATAAATTTACAAATGAATTTAATGAAAGTCAAATTTTTGAAATAATAAGAAATAATTATTCAACATTATTAGATTCAAAAATAGAAGATTATTATAATAAATAATGATTAAAATTATTATTTAATATCTTATGTATTTAATAAGATTTCTTTTTAAATAATATTTTTATTTTTAAATTAAATAAAAAATCTTTAATAATAATAAATTTTTAATTTTTACAAAAGAATAAAAATTAAAAAATTTATTTTTCTTATTTTGAAAAAAATAAATGAAAAATTAAATGAAATCACTGAATGATACAAATCAATTTTTAATAACAAATCAAATTACTTTAAAAAAACAAAATACTAAATCTTATTTTTTTCAAAATAAAACTAATGATTCATCATCAAGAGAAAAGAATAAAAATCCAAATTTATTTATTAAAAATAAAATTGGAAAAAGTATAATTTTTAAAGAAAAAAAAAGCAAAGAAAAAATAAGTAAATCTAATAGTTTAAGTAAAGATAAAATGATAAATAAAAATTTATTAAAATTTCCTGATTCAATTAATTTCGAAAATAATACTTTATTAACAAATAGAAATAAATCAACTTTAAAATTAAACACAAAAATTTATGAAAAAGTTATTGATAAATTATTTTTTTATATGAAAAATATTCTTCCTTTAGAAACATATGAAAATATAAAAAATAAATTTATTTTAGATTTCAAACAAGAAATAATAAATATAAATAATCAATTAAATATTTCAAATCAAAAAGAGAATAAATCTTCTTTATCAAATATAATAAAAAAAACAATTTTAAATATATCAAATAATAATAATAAAATTTTTTCCCCAAAAAATATTAAAAATGAAAAAAATAAAATTTCTTCTTTATATTCTTTAAAAAAAAGATATAATAAAAATATAAGTAAAACAACAAATAATAGTATAAATAAATCAAAGGAAACAAATTATTCTTTATCAAAAGGAATAATTGAAAATAATAAAATAAAATTATCAAAAAAAAGAAATGATAAATATGATAGAAAATATACTTTAGTAAATACAAAAATAATGTTAAATTCAAAATTATTCCAAAAATTAAAAGATGATTATATTAAATTAGATTTAGGAAATAAAACAATGAGAAATAAAAAAAATAAAAAAACTATTCTCCAAATTTCAATAAATAATTTAAAAACTATTCATAATAGAAATTTACAAGTTACAAATATTTCTGAAAGTAATAGTCAATCAATTTCTAATTCAATTAATAAGAAAAATAATAAATTTAAATTAAATAAATCTTTATATTTCTCAAATATTAAAAAAAAAACAAAAAATATTTTAAATAATGATAATAAAAATATTATTAATAATAATAATCAAATAAATAATAAAGATAATTTTATTAATAATGATTTTAAAAATAATTCTGAACAATTAAAAGTTATTAAATCTAGTTTAGATGATAATTTAAAAGTTATGTTTAATTTTAGTTATGAATGTTTTCTTAATAAAGAAAGTGAATCTCAAAGTAAAAAAAGTTTTGAAGATACTTTTTTATATAATGATAATAATCATAATATTAATAATATATAATAATAATTTTAATTTGTAATTAGATTTAATTTTATAAAAACATTAATTTATATGATAAAAAAGGTAATTTTTAACTTTTATATTTTCCATTTTTTATAAATATTATATTTTTATATAAACAAGATTTTTTTTTTTTAAAAAATTTAAAAAAGTTTAAATAAATTTTATTATTTTTTTAAATTTATTAATTTAATTTTGCCATAATTCAACAAGAATTCTTCCTCCCGTAAATAATTTATCATATTCATCTTTTCCAATAATATATTCTAATTTTTCTTCAACTAATTTTCCCATTGAACTACTTCCACAAATATAAATAATTAAACCTTGATTAATTAAATCCATTAATTTACTTTTAGAAAAATTATTTTCTAAAATATTTTGAACATAAATTTTTTCTTTTTGATCTCTTGAAAAAGCAGTAAATAAATTTTTTAATATTTTTTTGTTTAAACAATCTTCTAAAAAATTTTTATATAAAAAATCATAATCTTTATTTTTAGAACCAAAAATTAAATAAGTTTCAAATTCTTTATTATAAAAACCAAATTCTTTTAAAAAAGAAATAAAAGGTGAAATTCCAGTTCCAGTACAAATCATTAATAAAGGAATTTTTTCAATATTGTTTTCAGGTAATTTAAAAGAAGATTTTTTATTAAAGAATTTAACTATTTCTTTTTTTTTAAAATTCTCATTTAAATTTCTTATATAATTACTTACTAAACCATAAATTTTTTCTTTTTTATAATTTTCCCAATTTACTAAAGTTATTGATAATTCAAATTTATTTTTCAATAATTTATTTGACGAAGAGACTGTGTAATATCTTGGTTGAATTAAAGGTAATATTTTTATTAAATCTAAAAAAGGAATATTTAAACTTTTATATTCTTCTATTATATTTAGAAAATTATATCTTTTTATTTTAATTAAATCATTTAAATTTTTCGAATCTGAAATTATTAAATTTAATTTTTTCTTTTCTTCTTCATTTGAAATATAATTTAATAAAGATTCTAAAATTTTCTTGCTTAATATTCCTTTAAAATCTAGTATATTAATTAATATATCTTTAATAGTATAATTATGAGGAATAGATAAATTTAATTTTTCATTTTTAAAAGAATCATTTATATCATAAATTAAAAATAAATTTGGATTATAATTTAATCTATTAATTAAATAATTAACTTCACTTTCAATATTTTTTGGATAAATAGCAAAATTTTCTGCTGGGGAATAATTAATTTCTTCTTTAGAAATATTATTAAATAATAATTTTAAAGAAGAACCATTAATTGTTTTTTGTCTTAATTCTTCTATATTTTCTATTTCAGCTTCTTTACAATTTAAATATTTATTTAAAGCTAATTTATAACAAATATTATTAACTTCTTTATCACTTTTTTTTTCTGATAAAAATATATTAAATTTCTCTTTTTTATTATTATTTAAATTTTCATTCTTATTTAAATTATCTTTTTTTTTCTCAATAGGATTTTTTTGGAAGAAATCAATAATTTCATCTAAAAATTTATATTTAAAATTATTATAATCTTCTTCTAAATTTCCAAAATCATCTCCTAAAAATAAAGGCATAACACTTTTAAATTTTTTGGAAAAAATATTTTCTAATCTTTTACTTTGTCCATTGAAATTTTGATAAGAAGAAGAACCACATCCAAAAATACAATAATATAATTGTTTATTATTTAATTGTTTCCAAAAATTTTCATCTTGAATTAAATTAGTAAATTCAATTGAATCATTTGTTGGATCTCCATTTCCAAAAGTAGAAAAAAAAAGAACAATAAAATTATATTTATTAAAATAATCTATTGAATTTATTTCAGAAGCATTTTTAACTTCATTTTTAATTTTATATTTATCTAAAATTTCCTTTGATAAATTTTCTGCAAAATTTTTAGAATTTCCAGTTTCAGAACCATAAATAATTAAAATTTCAGGAATTTGAATAATTAAATTTTGTAATTTTTCATATTTAAAAAAGTCATATGATTTATCAAAAAAATTTGATTCCCATTTATAAAATTCTTTATTAATATCTTCATTATCATCACCATAAAAAGAAGGAATAACTTGAATCAATTTTTTAGAAAAAATATTATTTAATAATTTAGCTTGAGCATTAAAATTACTATAAATAGAATCACCTAAACCAAAAATACAAAAATGTAATTGATTATTATTAAATTTTTTCCAAAAATTTTCATCTTGAATTAAATTAGTAAATGCAATTGAATCATTTGTTGGTTCTCCATTTCCAAAAGTAGAAAAAATAAATATTATATATTTATTATTATTAAAATAATCTATTGAATTTATTTCAGATGCATTTTTTATTTCACATTTTATATTAAATATATTTATTGAATCTTTATATAATTTTTCACTTAATTTTTTCGAATTTCCACTTTCTGTTCCATATATTATTAGATATTCAGGAATAAATTTATTATAATTTAAAAATTCATTTTTTTTAATTTCTTCTTTTTTTTCATTTTTTTTTTTCTCATTTTCAATTTTTTCTTCTTCAAAATAAGTAAAAATTCTTTCGAAAAAATATTTTTTCCAATTTTCAAAATCTGAAATAATATTGTTGTTATAATTATCTCCTAAAGTAATAATTGTAACTTTTTTCATTTTATTACAAAAAATTTTTTCTAATTTTTTTGCTTGATTATTAAAAAATTCATAATTTGAATTTCCTAATCCAAAAATAGAATAATGTAAATTTTCATTTTTAAAATTTTTCCAAAATTCATTTTCAGAAATCATTTTTGTAAAATTTATTGAATCATTTGTTGGTTCTCCTTTTCCATAAGTTGAAAAAATAAAAACTAAAAAACTATTATTATTAAACTCATCTATATTATTTATTTCTGAAGCATTTTTTATTTTACATTTTAAATTATATTTTTCCTGAGATTCTTTTAATAAATCTTCAGAAAATTTTTTCGCAGTTCCTGTTTGTGTTCCATATATTATTGTAAATTCAGGAATTAAACAATTCTTTTCAGACATTTTTTATTATTGTTTAAAAAGGAATTTTATATTTAATTTATTTTTAATATTTTTTTATTATTTATTTTTGATTGTTTTAAAGGTTTTTTTAATTTTTTTCATTTTTTTAAGTAAAGTTATTTTGACATATGATGTTGATTTACATATAATAATTTATTTAATTTTATTCTTTTATAAAGTCATAATAAAAACTAAATAAAAAAAAAAATTAAATAAATTTATTTAATTTAATATTTAAAAAAAAATGAATCAAAAAATATTTTTAATAAATCCCTTATCAAAATATGATGAAATAAAAACAAAAACAATAATTCACATAGACACTCATCAAGAATTACCATATATATTATTTTCAGATAAAGAAAATACAATATTTATATATGATATAATAAATAAAAAAATAATTCATTCATTATCATTATCAGAACATTTCCCAGGAGAAATAATAATAAAAAATTTAAAATTTTTTAATACTAATGATATAAAACATATAAAGCAATTTTTAGATGAAAATATAAAAATAAAATCAATGCCTTTAAAAATAAGAAATTCATTAATAATAATAACAACACAAAATTATGTTTTATTTTATTCATTTATATTTAAAAATTTTTATAGAACAATAGGTGTAAATTTAATAAATTCAAAAGAAATAATAAAATGTGAATTATATAATTCTAATTATTTAATAATATTAAATGATGAAGGTTCTTTAATTATTTGGCATATTAAAAATTGGACAATAGGAAATATAATAAATAAAAATAATTTTAAAGGAAAACCTTGTTTAAATTTTACTTGTTTAACTGATAATAAAGGAAATAATTATATTATTTCTATTAATAAATCTGGTCAAATATTTAAAATTACTATTGATAAACAAATTAATTATTCTTCTTTTAAAGATGATAAATTTATTCATGAAAATCCTGTTTTTGATTTTGATTTTAATAATTTTAATAATATGGTTTTAACTATTAGTTCTTCTAAAATTATTTTATTTAATTTAAATAATTTAGATGAAGCGATTAAAATTAATAATTTTCATTTTTATGATAATGAAAAAATCACTGGAATTATTTTTAATAAATGTGATAAATTTAATCAAAATTCTTTTGTTATTTATGGAAATACTAATGCTTTATTTATTGTTAATTTTAAAGGTTTAAGTGATAAAAAATTAAAGTTAGATTCTAAAAAAATTAAAAATTATTTATCTTATCAATTTATTTTAGGTAAAGATATGTTATTTCAAGGAATTTTAAAACAAAAAAAAACTATTATTTACAAAGCTGTTTTTTTAAATTATTCTTCTGATTATTTAATTTTAGGAACTAATAAAGGTTTATTTATAATAAAAATTGATAATTCAATTAAAACTCCTATTTTATTTCAAAATAATAATAATTTATCAAATGATTATTCTTTTTTTTATCTTTTTGAAAATAAAATAATAGAAAAAATATACAATAAACAAGAATTATTTGATTTAAAACCAGAATTTAAAAATGAAATAATTTCTTTAAATAAAGTTTTTAATATAAAAGAAACAAATATAAATTTAAATACAAGATATGAAATTCAATTTTCTTATGATAAAAGTTATTTAAGTTGTTTAGATAGTTGTTCAGAAATATTTTGTATATTTAAAATAATAATCATAAATAATAAATATAATTTTGAATTAATTCATAATGGAGAATCTTTATCTTTAGAATGGTGTCCTTATGAAAATATATTTGGAATAACAAAAAAAAAAGAATTATATGAAAAAAATAATGATAAAATATCTTCTTTTATTTTACAAGTTTTTCAAATTAATAATAAAAATGAAATAAATTTATTATATGAAGAAGACAATTTAAACAGTCATAAAATTTATAATGGACCTTATTTAGGAATATTAATAAAAAGTATAAATAATAATAATTATATTTCAAAAGATTTAATATCAAATTTTATATATAATTTACCAAAAGAAACAGAATTTAATTTTTATTATTGGGATGAAAAAACAAAATTAGAAATAAAATTAGATAAAGAACCAATAAAAATATATAATTCAGAAAGTTTAGAATATATGATAATATGTTATGAAGATAAATTTATTATATATGAAATACAAGAAAATACATATTTAAAAAAATCAATTTGTTATTTTAAAGTTATTGATGCTTTAATATATGAAAATATACTTTTTTTATTTTTAACTGATTATGGAATTTATTTTATAATATTAAATGAAGAACAAGGAATTCCTTTTAAATTAATGAAATTTTCTTATGAAATGAATAATATTCATTTAAAAATTTCGGGAAAATTTAAAGAAAATAATATTATTTATCCTAATAAATTATTTCAACAAAAGTTAATTGGAATTTATAATAATAATTTAATTTCTTGTAATAATTTAGGAGAAGTTCAAATTAGTAAAATTGATAATAATTTAATAAAATTAATTCATTTAATTTGTAAAAGAGAATTTTCTGAAATTTATAATTTATTAAATTTAATCGATATTAGAGAAGTTAATTCTGTTGTTTCTATTTTTAAATTTTTTTTCGGAAATGATGAAAAAATTTATAGAAAAATTTTTCCTAAAGAAAATAAAGAAATAATATTAAAATTAAAATTATATAAATATTTTAATTTTTTTATTCAAGATTTTATTTCTTCAAAGTCTTTAAATTGTGAAAAAGAAATAAAAGAAATTTATAAAAATAATTTACTTAAAAATATTATTGATAAAAATATAGAAAATTTAAATCAAATTTATAATAATTTCAATCAATTAAATTTAATTAATTTAAAAGATTTAACTTCAAGATGTATAAATGAAGAAAAATATTTTTCTTCTTTAATAGAATCAAAACAATTTTCTCAAGCTTTTGTTTTTAATGAAATATATAATTTAAATAATAATTCAGAAAATATTTTGAAACAAAATATAGATTTCATAAATAATGAATTAAAATAAATATTTATAATATTTAAATATTTAAAAATTAATAATTTCGATTAAAAATAAAATTATGGCATTTTACAAATAATCGAAGAATAAATAGAATCAAAAAAATAAAAATTTTTTTTTCTATTATGAAATAAAAGAGAATTTAATAGAATCTATATTTATAATACTAAAACTTTAAGATATTATTGAAAATACGAAAAAAAACTATTAATGAATTAAAAGAAACTTTAAAAATAATGTGTTCAGTAAACAAACCTAATATTGGTAATGTTGAATTAGAAAAGATAATAATGGTCATG
>JAEEGI010008205.1_pt1 | contig 23147 bp, 15 predicted proteins | sample 8958751 | NCBI WGS metagenome assembly JAEEGI01 (sample SAMN16246545, study PRJNA631951) | gut metagenome | biome: gut microbiome; feature: rumen; material: KS-attached | host: Bos | place: Iran: Karaj | collected 2018-10 | reverse complement strand
GATTGTGGATTGGGCCCAATCCCCAATCCCCAATCCCCAATTCTTATTTCATTTATTTATGCATAATTTTTTAGAAATTAATTATAATTTATTTTTTTTAAATATATTTATAAATAATTTTTTAATGAGACATTATTATTTTAGAGAAAGAGAAGAAATAATAAATTTTACTAATTACAATGATTATACTCCAGCAATAGAAGATAAAGGATTAAAATTTAAAAGTCAATTAACATTTAATTTAATGGAAATAATAACTAAAATGAAGAATAAATCATCTGATAATAATAATATTAATAAAGAATTATTAATTAATTTATTATGTATATTAAATCTTTGTAAAGAAAAAGAATTACCTTTAAAAAAGCAAAAAACTGGAAATGAAAATAAAATTTATTCATTTTATTTTCCTTTAAAAAAAATAGCAATAGATAATAAAATTAATGATGGAGGATTAAGTTATTTAAATAAAGGAATAATTTCAGATTTTCAAGAAAGAGAAAATTTATCTGAAAATGATTCAAAAGAAATTTCTATTGATTTAACAAATAATTCAAATAAAAGTCTTTCTTTCAATAATGAAAATATTGATGATAAAGGTTTATTAAATGAAAATGAAATTGATTTTTATGAATGTCCAATTTTATCAGATGAAAAGGAAAAATCAGAAGATTATTTAATTTTATTTAATGAAATAATGAAAAATGATAATTTAATTTTGGAAGAAAATAATGAAGAAAAAAAAATTAATTCTAAAGATAATATTGTAAATTTGTTAAATTCTTCAACTAATAATTCCACTAATATAATAAATAATATTAATAATAATTTAATTATTGAAAAAAGTTCTAGTCCTAAAAATAAAAATAAAAAAAAACCAGATCCACTACTTTTTTATTTAAATCAATCTAATTATAACAATATTGTTAATTCAATGAATAAAAATTATATTCAATTAATGTTTTATCATTATAAAAAAATAAAAAATTTAACCAAATCAAATTTATTTATTAATGAAAATATGAAAATAAATTTATTTTCTTCAAAATTTAAACAATTTTTATTAGAAATTGGAATAAATGATATTACTTTATATCAAGGAATAACTAAATTAGTAATTTTTAAAAAAAAAATAATAAATTTCGAAGAATTTTTATCATGTTTTGATTTAATTATATCTCTTCCTGATGAAAGAACAAGAGAAAAATATACATTCTTATATTATTTACCAAAAAAAACAAATGAACAAATATATTATACTCAAAAAGATATAAATATATTTTTTAAATTAATTGAATGTTCCAAAATATATGAAGAAGAATTAACAGATAATATTACTGAAAGATTAATTAATAGATATAATGCTATATATCAAAATGATGAAAAGGAAAATTTACAATATGGAAAATTTAATATAAGAAAATTAAATGTAGTTCTTGAAACATTTTTTGATGATTATTTCTAAAATTAAAAGGTAACTTTTAAGATTAAATTAGTATTTATACAAGGTATTAAATAAAGATGAATTGATTAAAAAAAATATATATAAATTGAATAAATAAATTATATTTATCAAATTAAATTTATGACATATTTTAAAAATATTTTATTAAAAAAAAAAATATTTAAAAAAAATCATCATTTAATCTATCACTAAAAGTTAAATAACAAACAAAGCTTTTTCCAATCATAACAGAACTAATTCCAATATATTTCATTTTAGGGTCTAATATATCTTTTCTTTTCATTCCACTTTTATTTCCAGTATCATCAACAATCATTAAAATAAAACTTGTTTCAGCATCTTTAATAATATCTCTCCAATAAGTTCTAATAATAATATTTTGATCAACCATTTGATTAATTTTTTCTTTTAAATAATTTTTATTTTGAATATCTAATTCATTTGAAGGAAGAGGAACACACATTTTAGGATTAAAGATTAATTCATTCATTGGTTCTGTATTATTTAATAATAATATTGCTTCATCAAATGCACTTTTACCTTTTGATAAAGCTACTTTTACTCTTGATTTATATATTAACCTATTATATTTATCTATGGTTATTTTTGATTTTGATTCTTCAATTATTGGAATTAAAAATTTTGGATTTGTTCTTAATTGATTAATATTTTTAAATATATATTTACTATAATCATCTTCTGGTAATAAATTTTCATTCATTTCACTTTCATTTTGATTTTCTATATTATCAAATTTTGGGAAATTTTTTAAATTATTATTATTATCATTGATATTATTTTCACTGATTTTTGAATCATTATAATCTAATATATTTGAATTTTGATTATTTTCTTTAAATTTCAATATTTTATTTTTTTGATTCAAACGGGAAGATTGAGATTGATTTTGATTTATTGTTGTTATAAAATCATTTGATGTTGAATCACAATGATTTTTATCTTTTTTTGTTTCTGATTCAATTTCGTCTTCAGTATTTACTTTCGGTTTTATACATTTGCATCCCATTTTATTTTTTTATATTTTTAAATTAAAAAAAAATATAAAATAAAAAAGTTTTTTATCAAAAACAAACTTAAATATTTTTTTCAAAAAATCCAAAAAAACCAAAAATGAGAATAATAAAAATTAATACAAAAAATAATTCAAATAAACAAAGTTTAAATAGTTCGAATTTGAATAGTAGGAGTCATTTTTCCATTTGATTCAAGATTAGAAACAATTAAATATTTATTCATTCCTTGTTCAGATAAATATTTATCAACAATATCTAAATTTTTCATATAATCATTAGTGATATTTTCATTAAAAATAGGTTTAACATTCCAAATTAAATTCATTTGATTACAAAGCATTTTATTACTAGTAAAAGCAAACATAGGAATATTTAATCTAGAAGCAGAAATATTTTTCATATAATCATCATCATCATTACTAACAGTAACAAGAGCTTCAATATCATCAGTAATAAAAGGTAAAATAGTAATCATATTTTCTTTAAAAGTATTAGGACTTTTATCAATTTTAGTACAAGAATATTTTCTAACTAAACTTCTTCCTCCATTTCCTTTCGCAGTTTTTTTTGGTTTATGAGCATGTTGTCTTAATCTAGTATTAGTTTCAAAACCACTTCTTTGTAATCTTCCTCTATGTAAAACACCAAAGCAATCATCACAATCTGGTCTATCACAAATTGAATAAATATTACTTTCTGTTTCTTTTGCAATTTTTACCATTGTTTTTATAACTAAAACAGGATGAGGACTTTTAGTAGTTTCATCACTTGTCATAATTGCATCAACTCCTTCAAAAATTGCATTTCCAATATCTGAAACTTCTGCTCTTGTTGGTTGAATATTAGTCACCATTGATAAAATCATTTGTGTTGCTATTATTATTGGACGATTATAATATGAGCATAATGCTACCATTTTTTTCTGCATTGTTGGTACTTCACCATATGATATTTCACATGATAAATCACCTCGAGCAAACATTATTCCATCAGATGCTTTTATTATATTTTCTAAATTTTGAGTTGATTCAAAATTTTCTATTTTGGAAATTATTTGAATATTTGCACCTTTTGCTCTACAATGATCACGAACTTCAATAACATCATCACCAGTACGAACAAAAGATAAAGCAATAAAATCGACTTTTTTTTCAATACCAAAATCAATATCTTTCCAATCTTGTTCGGTTACAGTTGGAAGAGAAACAGGTCTACCATGTAAATTAATATGTCTTTTAGTGGTGATATCACATTGTCCTTCAATGACTTCGAATTCTAAATCTTCATCAGTTTTACTAATACATCTAGCTTGAACAACACCAGAGTCAATGACAATAATATCATCTTCATCAACATCATCAATGAAACCAGGATAAGAAACACTTATTTTTCCAGTATCTTCATAAACACCTTGATTAATTGTCATTGTAAATTTATCTCCTTCTTTTACTGGAAGTTTATCTCTTATTTCTCCTATTCTAATTTCTGGCCCTTTTGTATCTAACATTATTGCAGCGTTTAAATTCATTGATTTTAATAAGTCTATCACTTTACCATGTGATTCATGTGTTCCGTGACTAAAGTTTAAACGAAATACATTCACTCCTGTATCATATAATTGCTGGATTATTTCTTTCTTATCTGATGCTGGACCTAGTGTTGCTACTATCTTAGTCTTTTTTTCAGTGTTAAACATCATTTTTTATTTTTTTTTATATGAATTTTTGATTTTTTTTTTACTTTTATTATTTTTTTGGATTTTTTTTGATCTTGATAATTATTTTATTCTAGAAGGTTAATTATTATGTTTTATTAAATTAGATATTTATTGAAATTTATTCTTTTTCTTTAGAATATCAATCAACAAACAAACTAATATATTTTGTTTTATACAGAAATAAAATAAAATTATATTTACAATGAAACATATAATTAAAAATAAAAAGTTAAAAAAATTGAATTTGAATATAAATAATTAAAAGTGTATTTTTGGTGAAAATATAATATTATTAGTATGAAATATTAATATATGCTTATTATCCAAAAGAAAAAATTAAAAAATTATATAAAATAGTCACATTCACCATTATAATTATTCTTTTATTTACAAAATTGAATTAAAATAAATTTATGTCCAAAAAAGTTGAAAATGAAAAAAAAGCAGCAATAAAAATATTAAACAAGTAAAATAAAAATAAATTTTAGTTATGCAGATAAATATAAAATGATAATGGAAGAAAATGAAAATTTACGTCAAGAAATAAATGATTTAAAAGCAAATATAAAATTAAATAAAGAAATAATGGCTTCATTTTATTCAAATTCAATAAATTCAAAAGATAATATAATTGAAAAATTAAAAGAAGAAAATTCTAATTTATATAATTTATTAGAAAAAACATCAAAAGAAAGAGATTTATTAAAGAAAAAAGTAAAATGTTATTTTAATATTATCTTTCTATAAAACATAGATGCTTCAAATAGAAGAAAATATAGAATCTTCAATAGGAAAAATAACAGAAGAAAATAATAATTTATCAACAAAATTATTTTTAGCAGAACAAGAATTATCAAAGAAATCAACAACAATAATATTATTAAAAAGAAAAATAGCAAGTTCAAAAAATAGATTTTTTAAAGATGATGAAGAATATTATATAATAGAACCAAGTGAAGCAGTTCTTCAAATAAATGATGAATTATATTTATATAAAGAAATTTATTCAAAATTAATTACAAGTTTAAAAAGGAGTCAAAAATCAATTACAAAATATGAATTAATGGTAACAAATTTACAAAATGAATTAATGAAACTTAAAAATAAATATAGATTAAGTGTTTTAAGTGCAAATAGAGATAAAGAAAATTATTTAAGTATATTATCTCAAAATACAAGAAATGCAACTTCTGAAAATTCAAAAAAAACAAATTCTCAAAATTTACCTGGAATAAATAATTTATTACCTACTGATGATTTTATGATTAAATCAAAATTTAAATTTGAAGAAGGAAAATTTTTTGCTAATGTTCATTCTTTAGATGAATTTGCTGAAATTTTAAGAAGTGTTGGTTTAACAAAAACTGAATTTCAAAAAATGGCAAAATTAAAAACTTTTAGTAAATTAACTGATGCTATTGAAATGATTTTTGGTATTTTAGTTGATAAAAATTCTACTATTAAAATATTACAAACTGAAAATGATAATTTAACAAATAAAAATTTTGTTTTAAATAAAGAAAATATTACTTTAACTTTTGAATTAAAAAAATTTAAACAAGATTTAAATGATAATATTTCTGATAATGATAAAGATACTTTATCTAATAATATGAGTCAAATTACTCCAAATAGAAATAATTTTGAAACTTTACAAAATTACCAAAGATTATTAGAAAGAAGAAGAGAAGATGATGATTTACAAAAAGAAATTGATGATTTAGATTTATCTTATTCTAGTTCTAGCAAAAAAAATAATGATACTACATCTGAAAATTATGAAGAAATCATTAGGAAATATGTAATGGAAAGTACCTCTTTAAATTTTGAAAGTACTTCAAAAAAAAATGAATAAATTAAATGAAAAAAAACATTTTTTTTTTTCTAAAAAAAAGAGAAATTTGAAAATAAAAAAAAGTTCTTTTAATAATTGAGTATATTTCAAAGTTGTTTTATAATATGGAAAAAAATAATTTTTTAAATGTAAATTAAAGTAATTATAAAATAAGAAAAATATATTTATTTTTTTATAAATAAAATTTCCTTCTTTTAACTCCCATTTTATCATTATATAACCATTCATATTCTCCAAATTGAGGATCAAATAAACCTTTTTGAACATATAATAACCTCATAACAAATCTTGGTCCAATTTCTTGTAATTTAACTTTAATATTACTATTATTATTATCTTCATTTTCTTCTTCAAAAATATATCTATAATACCTAAAAAAAATATAATCTCTTTGATTGTGAAAAGTGATTAATTCTCTTCCTTTTAATTCTTCATTTTTAGGAAAAATAGCATTTAAACATCTTTTTATTCTATAACCTAAATTTGTTTTAAAATTTTTAAACATTAATTCAGGATTATGACCTGAAGAAGTTCCATGACCTTCAATTTCATTTTGATAAATAACATTAAATAATTTAAATTCCAATGTTGGACCATTTGGTAGATGAATTAATAATATTTTATATGGTTTTCTTAATCTTTCAGTTATTACTATTATATCTGAAAATCCTTTTTCAATTGATTTTTTCATTATTGTTCCTAAATCATATTTCTTTCTATAATAAAAATAACTATTTGGAATTAAATTTTTTAATTCTCTTATAAATTTATATATTCCACCAGTATGTTTAATTGAAGTTGTTAATAAAATTTGTGGTTCATATTCTCCATTAAAATAATTTTTATATTCATCTTCATTTAAAGATTCTTTTATCTCTTCATCATTTTCATCAATCATATTTTCATCAATTTCTCTCATCATATCAATTGTTTTTGGAGTTTGTTTTGGAACATAAATATTATCATTATCTTCATCTGAATTTAATTCTTCTTTTCTTTTTTGATGTTTTCTTCTTAATTTTGCTTTCAATCTTTTTTTTAATGATGAACGCATCATTACTAATTCTCTTCTTTTCTCTTTATTCTTTGCATTTTTTGTGGGATTATATTTATTTGCTTGGTTTAATTTCTCTAATTCTTTTTCTAATTCATTCTCTGTTCCTGATTTTATTACTTTGTTTGTTATTGTTTCTGGCTTTGTTTTTCTTTTCTTTTTTCTCGTTTGAGGTAATTTTTTTCTTGGTTTTTCTTTTTTTTTCTTATCTCTAATTTTCTTTCCCATTTAAGGAAAAAATAATTTATTTATATATGATAAATAATTAAATTATTCTTCTAAATTATTTTTTTTTTTGTTATATGAATAAAAATGTTCATTTTTTAGAGGAGACAATAATATCAAATGAAAATAAAAAAATATATGATATGAAATTTATAAATGAAAATCTATTAACAATATGTGATATATCAGGAGCAATTCATTATTATTCTATTAATGATAATTTAAATTCAAAATTATTAAAAACACTTCAATTATTTTCTCCAGAAGATGAAAATTCTATATTTACAATTGATCATCTTTCTAATATGACTTTAGTAGGAACTTCAAAAGGAGATTTACTTTTATTAAATAACGAGAAAAAAATATTTCATAATAACATAAATAAGAATTCAAATAAGAATTCAAATAATAATTCAATATCAAAATGTTTATTTATAAATGAGAATTTATATTCAATAGGTGATTCAAATGGAAAAATAAAAATATATGATATTCGTTTAAATAAAATAATAAAAAATTATGAAGAACAATCAGAAGAAATAACAGATATAGTATATTCAGAAATAAAAGAAAATTATATTTTATCATCAAGTATAGATGGAACTTTAGCAGTGTATGATATTCGTCAAAAAAAAATATATGCTTTATCAGATTGTATAGAAGAAGAAATAAATAAATTGCAAATAATGAAAAATTCAAATAAAATATTAGCAGCAACAAGTGAAGGTTATATTGAAATTTTTAATTGGGGTTGGTTTGGAGATTTTAAAGATAGAATTAAAGGACATCCACAAAGTGTTTTATCTATGGATAAATATGATGAAAATTTAGTCATTTCTGGTTGTGAAGATGGAGGTATTAGAATTTGTAGTGTTGTTCCTAAAGGAATTAGAGGTATTATCTCTAATAAAAATAATATTATTATTGATAATGAAGAGTTTAATGAAGTTAATTGTATTCAAGTTTTAAATAATGGTCTTATTGCTTCTTTATCTAATATTTCTTTCGTTAAAATTTTCGATGGAAGAAATATTAATTTTAGCAAAATTTATCAAAATTCAAATGAAGATAATGAAAGTGATTATGAAGATAGTGAAGATAATTATGAAGAAAGTGATAATAAAGAAAAAAATGAAGTGAAAAATAAAGAAAATAAAAACTTTATTACCGAAGATAATATTCCTGAGATAAGTGATGATAAAATTGAAGAATATGAAGAAGAAGAAGAAGAAGAAGAAAAAGAAGAAGAAGAAGAAGAAGAAGAAGAAGAAGAAGAAGAAGATGAATCAAAAAATGAAGATAATAGAAATGAGGAAAAATTAAAAAATGATATTAATCTAATTGAAAGTGAAGATGAACAAAAAGATAAAAGTGAAAAAGAAAGTGAAAATGTAGATGATAATAATGAAGATAAATCGAGTTATAGCAGTGATTCATCAGATAAAATAAAAAAGAAAAGAAAAAAAATAGAAACTTTAGGTAAAAAAAGAAAATCTAATTCTATAATAGAAACTGAAAGAAGAAAAGCTTTTTTTGATGGATTATAAAATTATAAAAAATATAAAATCATAATTAAATAAATATAATAAAAAATATTTAATTAAAAAAATAATGTCAAAAGAAAATATTTCAGAAGAAGAACTTTTTGAAAAATATAAATTTAACTATTTATTCCATGGAAAAGCAATAAGTGAATTTAGTACAGATTTAAATATTTTATTAAGGAAATTTCTAATAAAAAAAATATATGAATTATCTCAATCATCATCATCAAAAGTAAAAAAGAAATCAGAAGATTTTTTAAATTCAATTTGTGGAATTGTAAAAGCAAAAACAATATCTCAAACATTTAATGCAGATAAATTATGTAAATATGAAGATTTCATATCTTTTATTGAAAAATCGTTTGAAGCAGCAGAAGAAGATTTTAATAATAAAATTATTCAAAATGATTTTTCTAATTATTTACAATTAATTGCAGTTTATAGATTAATTGGAGATATAAGTGAATTAATTGATTGTTGGAAAGAAAAAGATGAAAAAATTCAAAAATTTCAAATATTATGTAAATATAGATGTATTCAAATTATGACTGCAAAAAAAGATTTTGAAACAAAACCTAAAACTGGAATTGAAAAAGAAATAGAACAACTTTCAAATGATATTAAAAATGAAAAAAAAAAAGAAGTTAATGAATTAAGTGATACACAATTATGTAAACAATTATTAGGTGATATTAATATAGTTAATTCTACTATAATAAATCCAAATAGTTCACAAAATGATTTTAATATTTTTAAAAAAAAATTAACTCTTTCTGTTAATGCAGCAAATAATAATCAAATGTTACCTAAAATTAATTCTTATAATTTAAATATTAAAACAAATGAACAGTCTTCAAATAATAAAAATATTAGTGTAGATAATGGAAAGAATAATAATAATACTCCTATAGGAACTAATTATATTGATAATAAAAAAAATAATCCTTATGCAAAATTAATCCAAAATTTTGGAAATTCAATTGAACAGCAAAAAATAAATAATAATCAATTTGAACAATATAATAAAAATATACAAAATACTAATAATTACAATATGCCTTTTGGTAATTTTAATCAACATCAAAATTTATTGGCTTTTAACAATAATAATAATATTAATAATCATCAAAATAATCAAAAAATAGATCCTGCATTAATTCCATATAAACAACAAGTTCAACAACAATATAATAATAATTATAGTTATAGATATACTCCATCAATCAAAAATTCTTCAATTTTACCTCAAAGAAAAATAATTGTTAAAAAGCAAGATAAAGAAAAAGAAGAAATTGAAAAAATGTTAAATGAATTAAAAGGAAATTCTCAGAAAACAATAATAAATACTAATTTAAATAAAGGAATAAATAATAATAATATAAAATATAATAATAAAAACAATACAAATAATCCAAATTTTAATCCTTCAAATCAAAATAAACAAAATATAAATCAACAAAATGAACAATTAAAACCAGTAATAACAGAAAATCAAATTCAAGAAATATATGAATTTAAACAACAAACTTCAAATTTATTAGATGATTTTAAATATAAAAAAGATAAAAATTTAGATGTTGAATTGCCTGTTGTTTATAGAGGAGTGGATTATATATATTTATTATCATATATAAAAGAAAAAAAAATCCCTGAAACAATAACAGATATAGAAAAAAATAATTTTGAAAAAGCTCTTATTGAAAGTGAAAATATTTTATATTATTTAACAAATATTATTCCAAAAGATAATTAATTTATTTATTATTAAAAAAGTAACTAAAATATATTAAAAATAATAAAATATATTTAAAAACAAATATAATTAAAAAAATTTATATTTAATTAAATAAATGTCAGAACCTAATAATGTAATGAATTTATCTCCAAGACTTCATTGGAAAAAAAGTTTGATAAGAGCAGAATTTTTAAAATTATATTTTGATTATATGGGAGTATCAAATTTAATTAATATAAGAAGATTAATTGATTTATTTAATTTTGATAAATCATACAATGATGAACAATTATTATTTGCAATAGTAAGAATAAATGATGATAGTCAATATTATTCTGATATTGATTTAGAAAATAAAACTTCAGAAGTTAAAATATTATTAAAAGATTCTGGAATAAAAATATTACAACCAATAAAACAAAATGAGGAAATTTTTAATAAAAGTTTTGTTGAAGATAAAACTAATGAAACAAATGAAAAGCAATTAAATATTAAAAAGGAAAATAGAAATGATTCTTCTTTTGATTTTTTAACTCTTGCTTATATTGGATTCTTAAATCAAAAAAATCCAAAATTGATAAATGGAACAATAAGTGATTTTTTTCAAAGATTTAATGAAGAATATGAAAAATTAGATAATAAATTAGATTTTCAAAAATTAACAAAAATTTTCGAAAGCGACCAAAAATTAAATGAAAAACATAATAAAATTATAACAAATATTTTTCAAAATGATTTGGAACAAATTCATTTAGAAAATAATGAAAAATATTCTCTTTTTTTTGGATTCGAAGGTCAATTAATTGAATATATTCAATCAAAAAATATTTTAAGAATAATTGAAAAAGATGGAATAACTGAATCAAATATTGGAGAAAAAATATATAAATTTATTTCATCTGTGAATAATAGAAATTCAAAAGACTTATTTTATCTTGATGATATTACTTTATTTTGTGAAAATAAAGAAAAATCAAATGAAGAAGTAATTAGTTCTAATATGAGTGTTTTTTTTATTGTATTAGTCAGTACAATTTTATTTTTGATTAATTTTTTGATTTTTATGCCTCAAAAAATTTTTTATTTACAAAGGGATAATTTATATAATTATTTTAAATATGATGACTTAGATTTATTATATAGTAAAGATTTAGTAATCAATTATATTGAACAAAATTTCTTCAATCAAATAATTAATAAAACAGCCAATAATTATGGATTTAATTTATCATCTTCTAAGGTAAATGATGATAAAGACACCCTAAATGATTTAAACTATTATTATATAATGAATTCGAATATTTTTTGTGGAATGTCATTAAATTTTAAAATTGGAAAAAAAGATGAAAGTAGTCAAAAACTTTATAAAACCTCTTCAGGATATTTTGGTCAAAAACCAAAAATAGATAAAGAACAAGATTTTTATTTTCCTAGTGAGGTAGATTCTTTAGAATCAGAAACATATCAAGAATATATTTCTCCAGAAGAGACAGATAAAGAAAAAGTCATAAAAAATTTTGAAGATATAATGTCTAAATCTATTACTGAATTATATATAAATTTAATGTTATATAATAATGATTATGAAATGACTTTAACTGAAAGAATAAAATTTAAATTTGATACAATTGGAAAAATCCAAATTTCAAGAAATTTTGAAGGAACAAAAATATTTTTAAATAAAGGTAAAATAGCAATAACATTACTAATATTAAATATATTTTATTTATTATCAGTGGTATATGATACTTTTCGTGTAATAAGATTATTTACCTCTCATATTATCAATTTTTTTAAATATAGAATAAATACATTTGAAATTTCAGATTTTATTGATTTAATAACTTCAATTTTAGTTATTGTTTCAATTATATGGTTTTATTCTTCGATTTTATGGAGAAGCTCAGTTTTTCCAATAGTTTGTAATGATGAAACAGATTTTGTGAAATGGGTTAAAATAATAAGAAATATAAAAAATTATAGAAATTATACTTCAATATGTATGTTTTTATTATTTGTAAAATTACTAATATTTTTCTATAGATCTTTCCCTGCTTTAGGAATTGTTTTTGATACTTTATCAAAAGCATTTATAGAATTATTTTCCTTATTTTTTCTTATTTTTATAATTTTAATTGGATTCTTTTTTATGTTTCATGGAATTTTTGGTGGTTATACTCATTCATATTATAGTTTTTCTCAAGCTTTTCTTTCTGTATATATGTTATTTATGGGAATATTTTATTATAAATTTGATTTTGAATATATTGGTGAAAGTGCTTTTATAACAGCATATTTAATTTCAGTATTTTTCATTGTTTTTAATATTATATTATGCAATGTTTTCCTTTGTTTAATTATTAGTACTTTTGAAGAAGTAAAAGAAAAAAAACAAATGCATAATGATGCTGTTTTTATGATGACTATTGAGTCTGCACTTAATTTATATGAAAAAATAAAAAATTTACTTTTATGTAGTGAACCTGAATATATTATTCAAAAACAAGAAAAAAAAAGAAAAGAAGGTGATGAAAAAGATAAAGATAAAGGTAAAGATAAAGATAAAGAAAAAGAAAAAGAGAAAGAGAAAGAAAAACCAGTAGAAGATACTGGAGTTGAATTAATGTCAAAAATGGCAAATAAAAATTATTATAAAATAATCAAATATAATCTTTCAAATTTAGACTGCTTAGATTTCTTTAAGAAAAATTTAATAGATTTAGAAGATTTTGAAAAAAAAAAAGAAAATAATTTCAAAATAATTCGTAAAAACATATTAAAAGAATATGTAGAAGAATTAAAATTAGATACAAAAAGATATTTTGAAACATTAACAGATGCAATATTATATATATTATTTATTTCAATGTCAATATATATGTTATATATTCAATTAAGATTACAAAATAGAGATAAAATTCAATATTATGCTTATTCACATGTTTTAGAAAAATATTTTCCTGATTTTGAAAATGATTCAGTTTCTTTAGAACAAATAAAAGATTATCCGAAAAATTTTTTTAAACAAATATATGATTGTGATACTGGAAAAGGATTAAATTTAGAAATAATACCAGGATATACTTTCTTTAAATCTAATAGTTCTTTTTCAGAGCAAGTAATATTTAGATTAACTTCAAGATTATATTATTTTGTTAATAATGATAAAGGACATGAAAAACAATATTATCCTATAAAAACAAAAAGTGGAAGTGGATTTTTAGATGATAAAAGCTGTCCTCATAAATTTGAATATGTTGAAGATATAGTAGATTCAAGTTCAAAATATTCTTTAATTTATCATAAAAGTGGAGATAATTATACTATTAATTCTTGTGGTGGATATTCATTTTTTATTGGAGATACTTGTCCCTTTTTAGATATGGATTCTGATTTTGTTAAATTTATTAGTATAATGGAAAACAAAAATTATGGAAGAATTACTCTTGATTTTTTCCTTGTAAGTGAAAATTATGATTATATTCTATATTTTGTTGTTAATTTATTAATTCATCCTTCTGGTGCTAAAAAAAAACGTTTATATGCAAATATTATTCCAGTCAATAGATTTATAACAATTAATGATTTTAATATTTTAGTTGTAACAATTGTTTGTTATGTTCTTTATTTTTATTTTTTCTTTAAAATTATATATGCTATTTGGCTCTTAATTAAAGAAGAAATGTTGAATTCATATCGAAGATCAGGAGATAGTGAAACTTTTAAAGATTCTCCTTTAATCAATAAATTTTATCAATTTGATGTTTCAAGTTATAAAAATGATAAAGGATTTCTTTTAGTGTTAAAAATTTTCTTTTTTACTATTATTAATTTTATTTGGAAAACACTAATTTTAATTTGGTTTATAGTTATGTCAATTATTAGATTTATGACTGATAATATGTTTAATTTCTTAGATTTATTTTCATCAGGTGTTTCATTAGGAATGTTTTGCTTATATTTTCATATAATTAATGTAACAAATAGTTTAGATTTAAATCAAATTTATTCTAAAAGAAAGGGAGAATATGATTTTAACTTATTTAAAGTTAATCATTTATATAAATTATATGCAAGATATTATAATTGGAATGCTATAAATTTATTTTTACTTTTTGTTAGATTAATTCAATATTTAAAATTTTCTAAATCAATTTATTTGGTTTTTGCAATATTTCAAACTCAAAAATTAACAATTATTCTATATTTAATTTTTCTATTTATTATAAACTTAGGATTTGTATTTTTTGGTTATGGATTATTTTCTCAAGAATTAAAAACTTTTCATACTATTGGATCAGGATTATTAGATGTCTTTGTTATTTTAGCAGGAAAAATAAGAACTTATGATGTTTCAAATATCGACAATGAAACATTTAATCCTGTTTTTCTATTTCTCTTTACTACAATAAATTATTTAGTTTTATTAAATTTCTTTTATTCAATTCTAATTGAAGGTTATTCAGAAGTTAAAAGTAGACAAGTTAAAAATTTAGGGAAAGATTCAACTAATTATAATATATTAGCTACAATTGTTAAAATTAATAAAGAAAAAATGAAACTTTTTAAAAATGTTTGTGAAAATTATCAAAAAAAATTAATATCGGATATGATGGATTATAAAAAAAGTTTTGAACAATATGAAGAAGATATGGAACCAAATAGTGAAAAGAAAAAAATAGGGTTTGTAGCAAAATTAAATTTAAAAAATCAAATTAATAATAATTTCCTAACAAAAATAGATAAAACTATTAGAAATAATAATGAAGATATAACAATATATACTAAAATAATAGTTTATATTGGATATATTTTATCAACTAATTTTGAAGTACAACATAAAAAAGAAGAATTACAAAATAAAGATAAATTAAATCATAAAGTTGATAGTTTTAAAATTGAAGAACTTAAAGAAAACGAAGAAAAAGTAGATTATAAAGAAATAAAATGGAAAAGTGGATTTTTAACAACATATAAACGTTATTTTAAAGACAAAAATAGTGTTTTTTTCAAATCAAATTTATTTGATAAATATTATTATTATAATGATCCAAAAATAAGTATGTATTATTTAGATAGAAGAGATAAACCAGATTTAGAAAAATTTAATAAATATAGAATTCCAAGATTTAGTAAAGAATGTTTTTTAGATCAATTAGAAAGTTTACAATTAAAAGATTTTTTTATGATTCCAAGTGTTTTATCAAAATATAATAAAGATTTTAATGATGTTCTTCCTTGTATTTCGAATACTGAATGTTATTTAAAAGAAAAAAGATGTGAAAAATGTAAAAAAAATCAAAAACAATTTAATAAATTAGCAGGAGAAATTTATGATATAATTATTAAATATTTTTATTTACCTGAAAATGATAGAGATCTTGATATTTATGTTGGATATTTTATTCATAGTAAAAAAGAATCAAAAAGTATTATTGATTTTAATAATTTAAGTAAATCTTTCACTGAAGATCACATTAATCAATTTTGGAAAGAAATTGTTTCTAAAATACATAAACCATTTGAGTTAAATTCTGAAAATAAAGAAGAAAATTTAAATGAAATAGGAATTGAGGATTTAAATAAAAAAAAAGAAGAAAATTTAAATGAAGAAAATAAAGAAAATGAAGAAAATAAAGAAAATGAAGAAAATGAAGAAAATAAAGAAAATAAAAAAGAAAATATAAAAAAAAAAATTTCTAATAATCCTAAAAATAATAATCAAAATAATACGAATCAACCTGTAAAATTAAATCAAGAAGCTTATAAATTATATTATAAATATTTCATATGGTCAATTTTATATAAAGTTTTTATTAACAAAGATAAAAAATTTATGAGAAAAATAAGAAATTTTTCAAAAAGTTATCAAATATATTTAGAACATGGAAAAAATTTATTGTCAAAAAATAATAATAAAGAAAATGAAAATGAAGAAGAAGAAGAAATTGAAACAAAAAACAATGAAATGTCATTATTCTTTAAAATCTTTTTTACTTTATATGATATAGAAAAAGAAAATTGGGAAAATGTAATATTAGAATATGATCTTCCCAAAAATTCACTTCCAATAAATATTTTAGAACATATATTTCTTAATGAAAAAATAAATCAAAATGAAATTTCAATTGAAAAAGAAAAATTTGAAAAAGCAACTTTATTTTATTTTGATAGTAAATATCAATTAGGGGAAAATGAAAGAATAAAAGATTATTTATTAAAAGAAAAAACTCAATTTATATATGATGATATATTAAAATTTGAAACTTATCCTATAATTTTTACTAAAATTTGGTCAAGAATAAGTTCTGAAAAAAATAAAAAAGGAAAATTAGATGAATTAAGGAATTTATTTTTAGGATATAATCAATTAGTCGATGAAAAATTAGAAGAAAAAATAGATTTTTTACATGAAATAAAACAAAAAGATTTTTTAAAAAAATTTTCTGAAAAATTAGATGTTTATAAATTTTTATCTCCTGAAGAAAGAGCTGAATTTACTTTAATGTATTCACCTGATCCAGAATTTGTTAATTCTGCAATTTCAGCTTTAATGGATAAATATAAGGAATCAACTGAAAAAAAACAAAAAATAGAAAAAATTAAAAGTTTCCAAGATTTACTTAAATACTTTAAAGATGAAAGAATTAATATTATTGAAAAACATAAAATCTTCTTTAAATCTTTTGAAATTAATTTTAATGATATTAAAGATAAATTAAGTAATATTAATCAAAAATATATTATTGCTTATCATAAATTTTTAAGAAGAAGAAATGATGAATTAGAACCAATTAATAAAATAATTTTAAGTCAATTTTATACTCATTTAATTGAAAAAGAAAGATTTGATATATTGAAGAATATATTAAAAACGAAATTTAAAATTAAAAAAAGTAATATTGAAGAAGAAAAAAAATTAATAGCATCACATCCTATTTTTGAACCAATAAATAAAAATGATTATAAATCTGTTCAAGAAATAGAAATAAAAACTGAACAAAATATAATAAAAAATCCATTTTTATGGATGTTATCTTTAACTACTTATAATTATTTTGATACTTGTCAAAAAATAAAAGATGATGATGTTAAAGAATTTTATTTAGAATTATATAATTTTATTTATGGTGAAGGAGATGATAAAGAAGCTTATTATTTAAAAAGAAAAGTAAAATTAAATTTTATTGAAAAATATGATAAATATCTTGAATATTGTAAAATAAGAGAAAGAATTGAAAAGAAAAAAGATACTTTAATGCATTTAGAAAAAGAATTAGAAGAAGGAATTAATTATCTTGATAAAAGACAAAAACAATATAATAATTTATTCCAAAAATGGCAAGAACAAAAAAATATTTTAGAAGATGAATTAGGAAATGGAGAAAATCAAGGAGATGATGAAAATAATGAAATTCATACTTAAAAAATGATATTTAAAATATTATTATTTTTTGAAAAGAACAATAAAATAAATATTTTTTTTTAATTCAATAAAAAAATTTAAAAATTAATTTTTATTCTAGAATGGACATAGCAAAAAGTATAGCCCTTCAAAGGCAAATCGTAGAAAATTCAAAAAACATAAATCAATATTATACAGAATTTAATGATTGGGTAGAAGATATGAATAAAAAAGATAATATATTAACTCAAATAAAATTAAAAGAGCCAAAAAAAGAAGTAATAGTAAGTTCAGGTGAAGATGAAAAAGAAAGATTAGAAAAAATAAAAAATGCACATAAAGAAGCACAAATGAATAAATATAAAAGAGATAAAAATTCAATAAAAGATTATTATGATAATTGGGATAAAGTTGATGCTGATGCTGAATTAGTAGATGTTGATAGTGGAATTAGTATTAATTCTAATTCAAATTATGTTAAAGAATTATATAATGAAAAAAAAAAATCTAATGCACATTCTAATATTTCTGTTTCTATTAAAAATTCAAGAGATCAATTTAAAAATCCTAATTCTCAAGTTGAAAAATTAAAAAATGAAGCTAATATAAATTTTGCTATTCAAAATTATAATAAAAGTATTGAATTATATACTTATGCAATGGGATTAATGCCTAAAGGAGATAAAAGTCAATTAACTATAAATTTATATAATAATAGAGGTAATTGCCAAATTAAAATGCAAAATCATAAAATGGGAATTCAAGATTTTACAAAAGTTTTAGAAATTGATAATAATAATATTAAAGCTTTATATAGAAGAGGAATTTGCTATAATAATACTGATAAATATAATTTAGCTTTTCAAGATTTAAATCAAGCTTTTAAATTATCTAAAACTGAAAAAGAGAAAGAAATGATTAAAAGTGAAATGGATAAAACTATTGAAAATATTAATAAATTAATTCAAAGAGAAAGAGGAAAAATGTTAAATTTTTCTTTTAATGAAAATTCACAATATACAAAAATAAATACAATTGATATTTTATCATCAAATCAATTAAAAGATGAAGATAATCTTATAGTATTTGAAAGACCTGAAGAAGAGAAAAATAATAAAGAAAAAGAAAAAAAAGAAGAAGAAGAAATTAAAAAACCAATTAAAAATTATATTCCAACAAAACCAATAATTAAAAAGGAAGAAATTAAACAATTTATATATGATACAACAATGAATAATATAAATGCATCTTCATTTAAATATGCTTTTAGAAATTTAGGAAATGATATTCCAGCAAAAAAAGATTATTTATTAAAAGTTAATCCTGAATTTTTTCCTCAAATTTTTAAAACAGATTTAGATAAAGATACTCTTTTAGATATTATAAAATGTTTAAAAATTGTTGAAAATGAAGGACAAATTATTGATTATTTAAAAGGAATATCTAAAATTAGTAGAATTAAATTAATTATTCAATTAATTCCTAGAAAACAAAAAGTTGAATTAATAGAACTATTTGAAAAACTGGAAAAAGGAGAATACGGAAGTGAAGTTATTGCTATTAAAGATTTCTTTTTAAACTAATTAATTTTTAAATTTTTATATTTTTATTTTTTAAAAATTATTTTAATCAAAATGAATAATATTTATCCTAATGATAATAATAAAATTTATGAAAATATTAATGAAGAATTTGAAGAACAGAAAATCGAAAATAATAATGATTCTTCTTATTTTGATTTTGAAAATAAAATTTCTTATTTAAAAAATTTAGTTAATAATTTAAATAAAAAAAAAGAAAATGATTCAATCAATGATGAGGAAATGAATAAAAATATAAATATTCAAAATTTAGAAGATTTAATCATTGAAAAAGAAAATATTATTCAACAATATGAAAAATTATATCAAGTTTTATATAGTGAATTATTTTATTATAAGAAAGAAAATACAGACTTAAAATTAATATTAAGAGAATATAAAAGAAATAATTCATTATCAAAAAAGAAAAATAATGAAGAAGAAGAAGAAAAAGAAGAAGATTCATTTAATGATTCAGAAAAATATAAATTAAAAAGTAATAAAAAAAAAATAAAAAATCCTGAAGACAAGAATAATCAAATATATATAGAACAAATTAAATTAATACATGAAGAATTAAATAATTTAAACAATCAAAATAAACAAGATCAAGAAATTTATATTTACAATATTGAACAACTAAATTCAAAATTGCAAGCATTTAAAAAAGAAATATTTTCCCAAAAGTAACTTCAAAAACAATAAAAAAATATAATTAAATAAATAAAAAATATCTTATAAATATAAATTATCTAAAAAAAAAAATATATAATTAAAAACAAAAAAAAAGAAAAAAAAAATGATAATGTTTCGAGAAATAGATTTAACTAAAAAACCAAAAAAAAGTTTATTAAAAAAGCCAACAGAAGAAAGGAAAAAATCAAATAAAACAATAAAATGGGATTGGGAAACAATAGAAGCACAACAATTAGATATGAAATTGAATCCTCCATTAATGAGAATAGAAGAGCCAAAAACACCTTATGATCCATATGAAAAAGAAGATTGTGCATATTTAGAAAAAGTAAGAAGAATGTTTAGAGTTCAACCAACAGTAAAAATAAATATATTTATTTTATTATTTTAGCAAGAAGTTTTAGATGATGTTTCAAGAGAATTAGCAAAAATTCCACAAAGGAAAAATTCTAATGATAATATTAAAGGTAATAGTGAATTTATTGAAGTTAATACTATTGATGATAATGGTAATATTTCTAAAGATATTGTTTCTAAGGAACATCATAATAATATTGAATTTTTAAAAAAAAGAAAAATTGCTTATGAAAATGAATTCATTAAAGCTGAAAATTTCGTTGAGAAAGGATTAGAAGATAAATATAAAAATAATTTTGTTGAACTTAGTGAAGAAGATAAAAGAGAAGTTGAATTAGATGATAGAACTTTGAAAAATACTATTATTAATAAATTTTCCCATATTATTTTAAAAAAAGAAAAAATGAAAGATTTAGAAAATAAAAATAAAAATGAAGAAGATAAAAAAGAAAATGAAATTCATGAAAAAGAAGAAAATAAAAAAGAAAATGATAAAGATGAAAATAATAATAAAAAAGAAGAATTAAAAAATGAATGTGATAATAAAGAAAAAGATTGTGAAAATGAAGATAAAAAAAATGAATAAAATATAAATAATATAAATTTTTTAAGTTTTCTAATGGTTAATATTTTTATTAAAAGTTAGAATTTCATAATAATTTCCTTAACAATAAAACTTTTTTAATATTTAAATTATAAAATTATTTTTTATAAAAAGAAAATTTAAAATATTAAAATATATTATTTTAAAGGAAGAAAAATGATTTTATATATTACATAAAGATAAATTTAATATTTTTGAGTAAAAAAGAAATTTATAAATAATTCAAAATGATTTTTTTATTTAATTTTATTAAATAAATTTTTTCATATTTTTTAAACATATTTTAAATTAGCGTTTTAATTAATGTATCTATTTTCTGAAATTCTTCAAAAATATAATAAAATTGATTTATTGATAAATCTAAATCTATTGTTTTAATTTCTTCATTATCATCATAAAATTTAAAAAAAATTGAAATTATAAAATCAACTTTTTGACTTAAACTATCAACAAATTTCACTTTAAAAGAGTAATTAAAATCAATCATTCTATGATTAGTAATTTTTTCAATCATTGCGTTTTTCATATTTTCAACATTTTCATTATAATTAATTAACATTTTAATAAATTGTTCTCTAAAATCAGGTTTCATATTTATATTTTGTAATGAATTTTCAATAAATTTAATATCAGAATTTGAATATTTACCAATAAAATCAATAAAATATTTTAAATTTGATTTTATTTGAATTGGTTTATAATTTTCCGAATAATTTCTTATTAAATTTTCTACACTTCCTTCAAATTCTTCTTTATCATTATTTGGATTATAATAAGTAAATGCTGTTGAAATTAATTGAATTAAATATTCATTTGAATAGTCATTTAAATCAATATCATTATTAAAATCGTTTTGATTAATTTCAGTCGTTGTCGATTCCATAAAAAAAATTTAATAAAATATATGAATAAAATAAAAAATCAAATTTATTAATTTAAATGAAATATTTCGTTTCTAATATTATAAATTTTGAACTTATTTATGAATGGAATGAATATTAAATATTGTTTGTTCATAATATGAATATCATTTAAAAATTCTAAAAAAATTTATCAATTCACATAAACAAAAAAAAAGTAAAAAATTAATTAAAATATAAACAAAAAAAGTATAATTATTTTATTTTAACCATTAAATGATTGAAATTGTGTAGAATGAATTCTTGATAAATTCATACAAAAAATATTTCAAACTCTTCTAATCACCTATGTTTTGACTGTGGAGAAACATTACCAAATTGGTCATCACAATATTGAGGAATAGTAATCTGTTATGAATGTCCATGAAGACAAATTATGGGACACAAATATCATTTGATTGAAGTGTAAATTTATATATGCATTAAAAGTTAGAAATTAAAGTAAATAATTTTGCAAAAGAAAAATTCAATGAAATGGGAATTCCAAAAGAAGGATATTTTTATGATTATAATTCTGATTAATTTTAAAATAAGATATGAAAATAATAAAAGAAGTGAAAGAATATTGAGAAAATAATAAAGAAAAAAATATAAGTGAAAATAATAATTATTTCAAAAAAAATAATTAAGATATTCCAAAAAACTGAGAAAAAAGAAGATATAAGTAATAATAATATTATAGGAAAAAAAGCAAAAGAACATGAAATTAAAAAATCAATTCATTTTGTAATTTATCCAGGTGAGAATAAAAATATAGAAGAAAAAACAGGTAAAAACAAAAATAAAAAATTATATTTTAAATATGAAGAATAAGAAAAAGTAAATAAAAATAATGAAAAAGAAGAAGAAGAAAGAATAAGAGAAAAAAAGGAATTTTTTGGTAGTTCACATAATATAAAAATATCAAAAAGAAGAATAAATAAAAAATTGCAAATAAAAAAGCAATTTCTGTAGAT
>JAEEGI010008202.1_pt1 | contig 23150 bp, 14 predicted proteins | sample 8958751 | NCBI WGS metagenome assembly JAEEGI01 (sample SAMN16246545, study PRJNA631951) | gut metagenome | biome: gut microbiome; feature: rumen; material: KS-attached | host: Bos | place: Iran: Karaj | collected 2018-10 | reverse complement strand
GTTTCTATTTGAGTATTTGCACCGGTAGTATTTGTACAATTTCCACTTCCATTTGGTGAACCATTATATATTAGTTTTACTCCTCCTGTATCTGTTGTACGTACCGCTTTCCAACAGAAACCTCCAAATTTAACATTATTATTATCTACTGCTCCTCTATAATAATAAATTGGATAAGTATCATTCTTTGTACTTGCTATTTCATATATTCCTTTTCCATTTGTATCAGATGAAATTTTACTAAAATCTACCCCACTACAAGATGATACACATTCACTTCTACCATTATCTAAATAGGCATTCTTTGCCATTATTTTAGCTAATCCTTTTAAACTACCTGGTATAGTTGTATATTCTACATTATTACTACAATCAGTCGCACTATTACATTCCTCTGTAGTATCACTTAAATCAGTTTGAAAGGTGGATGTGAATATTGATCTTATAGTTGAACCGCTTGCTAAATAACTAGATTGAATGGCATATCCATTTATAATTAATTCTTGGTTAGGATCAGAATCATTTGAATAATTGTTTAAAGAAACTGTATTAAAAAGTGTTGGAGTAGATGCATTAGGACTTAAAGCAGTATTGTAATAATAAGTAGTTGCTTTATATCCACATTGTTCTACTTCATCTAATTGTGTCCATCCTGAATTAATTGTATATGAAAATAAAGACCCTTCTCCTGAAGATAAATTAACTATTGGATTTAATACTTTAATATATACATAAGCAGAGTTTTTTCCTATATTAGTTATTTTAGGATCTTTTGCAATTTCATCTCCTGGTCTTAATTCAATAGCATTATCTTGTACAAAATTAGGCTCAGTTAACTCAATTTTTACTCTTCCTAAAGTAAAAATATTAGTCTTAGTATCAGTGCTTGTTAAATATGCAAAAACACCACCTACTATAACTAATACAATTAAAATTATTATAAAAGTTGTTGCAATCTTTTTTTTGTTTTTCATTATATTCACCTATTATATTTTTTGAGTAACTTTCAAAATAACCTTCATATGAATACATGGTTGATTATTTGTATTCTCATATAATGCACAGTTTTCACCAAAGAAACTATCCGCATCATCTTTTTCCACATATAAAGTAGATTTTAAACTATTAAAGTTAGCACTAGTAACATTTGCTACATTATATGATCCACTAGAATAAGTATAATATTTAATACTTGGATCAAAAGTATAATGATTAGTTAATAAGAAATATGTATTAGCCTCTTGATAAGGCCAAGTAGCTTCAACAGTAAAAGATAATGAATCTGATTCATTTAAATCTGTTTTACTACCATACATATCAATCACAAAAGGATAATCATTTTGTAATGAAGAAAGAGTTAGAGCTGATGTACTCTTTCTTGAATCAATACCTAATATAGTTAATTCTTCAATCTCAAAAGAGAAAGTAGCTCCAGTCTCACTTGAATTTATAATATTAATAGTTTCATTAAAATCATCCATTCCAGGATAAAAAGTTTGATCAATAATTAATTTATTAATCTCAGTAGAATCTTCTAAAAACTGAACATCCCACTCTCTAACATGACCACTAAAGTTAACAGATAAATCACTTATATAAATAAACCAAGCATATGCACTCGCAGCCAACGCAAACAAAGCTAATAATATTGCTCTTATTTTTAGCTTTCTACGACGCTTTTGAATATCATCATATAATTGTTTACTATTAAATGATTTATTCTCCATCAACTGTCTCCTCTTTTTTCTTAATCTCAACTATTTCATTCTTCTTTAATTTAATGTTTGTAATTAATTCTAATACCTCTAATACAATTACTATAACTAATGGGAAAAATACTAAGAAGAAAAACCCATAAATATTTCTTAGTATATGATTAATAGGTGAAATAATAGGAAGTTTTCCTGTTAATTTACCCAATATCAAAGTACTACTAATAGGAGGATCTTCTACATTATTAGCTATACCTTTAGTTTTAAACGTAGTATAATCTTCATTTATATAAACTATTCTATGGGAAATAATTATGTCTTTATGACCAACATTTTCACCATAATAAGCCACATCATCACCTATTTTTAAATCTTTAATATTAACATCTCTTACTACTACTACATCATTAGGTACATATACAGGAACCATACTAGAAGTCGCAATTGTATAAAACCTATATCCAAATACACTTCTATTATTAGATATTCTTTGTAATAAAATACATCCTACATATATACAACATATTATTAGTAACATTATCTCTAAGAAATTCAATATACCTTTAACTATTTTATTGTGTAAAAATTTAACCATTCTTTGCCTCTTCAAATAAACTAATATCTTTACTTATATTGTTTAATTCTCTTTCTAGTCTATCTTTTAATACTTTTGTAACATTCTTTCTTCTTTCAGCATTCTTTTTCTTTATATTAGTAAATTCTTTTAATAACATATCTCTTAGATTATCTTCAGTAATAGAATAATCAGTTTCTAATATAGTTTCAATTAATCTTTCAAACATTTCATTAATAACTGCTTTTTCATTCTTACCTTTATTCTTTTGAATAGATTTATTCGCAATATAAGTCATTAATATCGCATTATCATATTCCATTTTTAAACTACTATTATCAAAATAATCTTTTTTATCAGAATCTCTCATATCATTAGGTACAAAAGTCTGAATATAATTCCATAACTCTTCTGCTTTCTGAAAGTTAGGGTTATGTAACAATACATTAGTATGTCTAATAGGACTTCTAACTGGAGGTACTTTTAATCTATCTAAAGTAGTATATAATTCAGTACCAGTAAATCCATCTATTTGTAATTTAACTTTCCTAACACGATCTTCATAACTCATATTATCTTTCATTTGACATTCTCTATAATCTCTATCAAATGAATTTATATTTAAATTGATACTTATCTCATCATTATTAACTTTAGTTTTAGCACTATAATTAAATATATTTTTATCTTCATAGAAAGAAGTAGACTTAGTAGTTGCACATCTTTGATGAAAGAATAATGACATTTGTTGTATCAAAGTATATATAAACCTATTCTCATATGTATCTAAACTCTCTTCATGTTCTATATTTAATATCTTACTAGGTTTAACATTATCATCTTTATCAATATCTTGTATTAAGTTAGTATGTTGTGTTAAATGGATAACACTTTGTACAGTAACTTTTTTAGATAATTCTACTTTAACTAAATCTTCTTCATTTATGATAAATCTTTTAGGATTATGAAGTATGTTATCTATATATGGAATAGTTTCTTCTATCATCTCTAACCAAGTATAGTCATATTGCATACTAAAATAATCTCTATTTACTCTCAAAGTAGAGTCTAAGTTATTCAAAAATATACTATACTTTAACGATTCATCTTCTTTGAAATCTTCCATATATATCCTTCTATTCTATACTAATTTCTTTAATCTAGTTAAATATTCTTTACATTCTAAGAAATTTTCTTTACCAAACATTCTATCTAAGTAAATGATAAAGTCATCTATTTCATCTCTAATATAAGCTAAGTTTAATTGTTCAAACTTACGTAATACTTTTCTAGCTAAGTAATAGTCTACTGCTTCTACTTCAGTACCACCACATTCTACAAATGTAGATACAAAGTCTTTCATTTGTTTAACAATACGGTTACCAAAGGCAATTCTAAAGTGTTTAATAACATAATTATCCATATCTTCTACTTTATTTAACATATCTTGACTCATTGGATTCTTTTGATGAGCCTCAGTAAATAATTTTTCTAAATATGAATTGTTTATCATAACAGGATCAGTATCTGGTGCTTCAAATACTTGTCCTTTATCATTAATATCTATAGGCATAGCACGGTCGTACACTTTATCAGTAACTGCAAATGTAGAGTCATCGTTATTGATTGTACCGATATACCACATATTAACTGGTATTTGTAATTTACCATTCTTTAATAATAATGGGTCTGTATCCCAAGCACTAGGTACTAACTCAACTATCCATTCATCTCTACTAGGCATCTCTAAGATAGATAACATTTCCGCGAAATAGTACTCAACACGTGCGATATTCATCTCGTCTAATACGATATCATATACATCATCAGTATAATTAGCTTCATACATAGCTTTCAATACATCTGTTTCATTAAACTTCTTAGTAAACTCATTGAAATAACCAAATAACTCAGTTCTATCTCTCCAAGACGGTTGAACAGAAGCAATTACAGAGTCATGTCCAATAAATTTACCCCAAGCATAAGCAAGTGATGTTTTACCTGTACCAGAAATACCTTGTAAGATAATTAATCTTGTTGCACTCATGGCACTTATAAATAATCTCATCATCTTAGTATTATAATAAAGTCTTAATCTAGAAGCAGCAAAGTTTCTAAATATTTCAACTAATTCCTCCAAAGTAAATGAGTTGTTATAATTCTTAGGAGTATAATTTTGATATTGAATATCAATCGCATGTAATTTAGAGAATCTAACTTTATCTAAGTCCATCTTCTCTAATTCAGTCTTAGGTTTATTATCTTCAACTGTTTCAGTATTATCTTCACTACTAGTACTACTACTATCAGTAGATTCAACAGCTTCAACACTACCTTCTTCTCCAGCAACCTCTTCATTCTTAAGACCCATTTCAGATACTTTCATAGCTAAAATATCGTCTTTCTCTTTAATTAATTTCTTAACTTGAGTTCTTAATTTGCCAACCTCTTCTAACATAGATTCTTGTTGTATTAATGTTTTTCTAAATCTTATATATTTTCTTATTAAGAAATATATTAATAATATTATTAATCCTAATACTATAAATAATATAATTACCGCAATCACAACCATAATCCATTCAGCAGTCTTAAAATCCTTATGGTATGCTTGTATTACATATATATAAGAACTAATATTAAACATCTGTATAATACCATTATATATACCTACTAATATTGTCCATATTCCTCCAAAGAATACAGACATAAATTCATATAAAAACCTAATAAACGTACTCACACTATCACTTCCTTATTATTATATTCATAGTATTAGATGAATATTTACATAAATCTTGATAATCCTTATCTTTATAATTATATATATATAAATATTCAAATGCATGGCTAGTCTCAATTGCATTCAACTTATCATAAATATTATTAATATGAGAAAAATCTTCAAAACATACTAATTTAAACTTAATATTATCAAAAAATTGTTTTCTCTCTTTATATTTATTAAAACTAGTACCTAGATACATATTCTCTCTAATAATATTATCATCTATTAATTTCCTAAATTTAAATTTACCCTTCTTAAACATATCATCTTCTATTCTAATAATATATTTATCATTCAAAGTATTATTAAATACATTTCTTAATATTATTTTAACTAAGCTCTGTAATAATACTTCATATCTCATAGTAGAAAACTCTTCTTTTTCAAAAACTTCATTTACTAATCCAGGATTATAATTCGTTATTAATGTTTTAATTCTTTGTAATAATCTTACCTCATAAAAATTATTATCTATTCTTAAGAAACTTAAATCAAAGAATTCATTTTCTCCTCCAAAGAATTTATCTTCTCTTCTATTAGAATATCTAATTATATTAGCAAATTTAATCTTACCTTCTACATAATCTATTCCTGCTCTTCTAAGCATAAGATTATATTTCTCTTTACTTTCATCTTCATAATAAAAATCATTAAAATCACATATCACTAAAGCTTTTTCAAAACATTTTTCTATTAATTCTTTTTTATGAGTAAATTCTTCATTCTCAATCGTTATTTCCTTTTCAGTTAATTCTTGTATTAATTCTAATTTAACTCCTTCAAATTCTTGTTTAAGTATTTCTTCATTAACAAAATCTATATGATCAATAGTAGTAGACTCATGATAATAAATATCATTTATATAGCATCTATAAAATCTTTCTAAACATTCTGTAATAAACTCTTTATTGTCTTTTTCATCATCAAAACATATTAAAGTAAGACTTACTAAAATATTAATCTTAAAATCAAAATATGTTTGTATAATATTCTTCATAAATAGACACCTACTATCTTGATAATTATATCATAAATATTTTATTTTTTATACAAATTATCCTGCTAAAGTAGCATTTACAGTCACAATCGACGTATTATTAGTAATTGGATATGTATAATCTAAACTAATATCAGGTTTATAAAAGATAATTCTACTAGATGAAATCGCATCTAATTTATAAACAAATTTATTTACATAATTAAATCCATTAATCTGAGTAGTTGTTTCACTTGTTTTTCTTAAATATTCATCCGCAGTCATATCTAAGTATATTAAATTAGGATTCCAACTTAATTCAACAATAGCTGAATAACATTTAGCTTTATCAGTAGCACTTAATGCAGCATAATCATCTAAACTAATTTGATCTCCTACTGAATAATTTCCGAAAGCAGTTTCTACTTTATAAAAAGTTAATGCATTAGATATATTCAATTCTAAATATTTACTACCTGCTCTATCTATTATTTCATAAGTAAAATTACTCTTAGCAGTACTTAATGTATAAGTCGCATCTAAACTCTTTGTGAAAGGTGTAGTTGAAGTAGCTCTAGTATATACAGTAACCTCTTCATTTTCTCCTATAGGATGATTAGGTGCAACAGTAATTACATAACTATCATTATGATCATCCTCATATATTACACTACTATTCTTATTAACTGTACATGTCGCATTACTAGAACATTCTACATATACATCATAAGTAATGTCATGCTTAGTATATACCAAACTATTCTTCATATTATTAACGTTTATAGTAAGTGTATAATTATTAACACCATCCCAGTTATTAACTAAATATTTATTATTATTAATACCTAGTACACTACTATTAAAATAAAATGCTTTAGTCTCTAGAATATAATTATTAATAATATTATATAAGTATCTACCATAAGCAAATCCTACAATTAGAATAACTAATAATGTAACTAAAACAGTAATACTAATTTTTTTATGTTCTCTAACAAATTTCATATTATATCTCCTGTTTAGATTCTAATCTAATTTCAATATTCTCTATCGCATCAGCATATGTATCACTACCAGAATAACTAGCTGGAAATTTAACTACTAAAGTATATATATCAGTAGTATTATTTCTATATAACATTTCAAATTCACTGCTCTTAGAGTATTCTCTATACCAAGCCCCATCAGTATCTTGAACAATATTCATAGTACCAATAATATTATGTATAGTAGTACTACTAGGACTATAAGTTTCATTTCTATATAATTCCATAGTAATAGGTAAATTAGTAGTACTAATAACTTGTATTGTATATAACAAATCTACATCAGCAGTCTTAGAATCTTTAAAATTAGACACACTAAAAGTATAAGTATAAGGAGTACTACTAGGTACAATCTTATTACTGTCTATATTAAAAGACATTTTCTCATCACTAAATATGTATATAGCTTCATCTATAGATAAATCAAGAGTTGCATCAGTCTCATATGAAGAATACACAAATCTCACCATCAAAAATACTAATAATACTAACAATATTAGTATAAATCCAAATAATATTAATTTACCTTTAGATCTAATAAACTGAATATTCATAATATCATCCTTTATATTGAGTCGCATTAAAATCTACTAATAAATAACTACTATCTTCGCCAATATCTTTATCTAAATCATTAACAGTATCATCATTAACCCACTCTAAAGAAACAGTTATTACTGGCTTAACTCCATTATTAATATCTGTTAAATTTAATCTACCAGTATAATGATTATTACCATTATTAGTTAAAGATGTAGTACTAGTAACATTAGTAACAGTTAAAATTAAATCAGGATCAACAGTACTATCTCTAAAATAAAATTCATAATCTAAAGAAACCTCAGTACCAGTACAATCTAAAGTTAATTCAGCAGTACCAGTACTACCAGGTCCAATCTTTCCACTCCTAGTATGAGTAGAATCCCATTCTACATCATCTACTGTTATTATTTGAGTAGGACTATCTGATACATCATTACCATTAAGCTCTATATGCCATTTACTAGTATCAGCATTAACTCTAGCATCAGCTTCTGACTCATATGAAGAATAAGACACATTAAAAAGTAAATAGAAAGCTCCTATCAATATAACTAATAAAAACAACTTCTTTTTATTTTTCTTTTTATTATTCTCCATACTATTATTATATCAATAATAAAGCCATAAATATAGAATTAAATCAAAAAAACTATCAATTTGATAGTTTTTTACTATTATTAGTCTTTTTTATCTTTAGTTTTAACATCTACCTTCTCATATTTAACTAAAGTAAATAACTCATAAATTTGATATATAAATACAACCATAATAGGTACAAGTACTAAGAATAAGAAAGCCATTCTTCCAAGTAAGAAATCTATTACTTTACCATAACCACTATATTTCTTAACACTTGATCCAATCACTTTACTAGTAGAAACACTATTAGTATTATCATTGTATTTAACAAAATATAACATATTAGATCCAGATCCTCTAGCATTAACTATTTTTCCATATCTAACCATATATTTATCATCAATAACAAGATAATAATATATTTTATCTCCTTCTTTGTATTTATATTCATTTTTAATAATATATAAATCTCCATATTTAGAATCAGGTATCTCATATGAAATATCTCTATTTATAGTAACTAAAGTATTATCACCATACTGAGTATAACCATATTCATTTCTAAATAATATTAATGAAGTAACTCCAATTACATATATAATTATAACTACTTCTAATAATAACCAAATTCCTCTAAAAAATTTATTCATTTCCATCACCTATCATATAAAGAATATCATAAATACCTATTCTTTTCAATTATTTTAAATTTACACACTAACTAGTTGCTAGTACTAATTACATATGGATTATTTTGAGTACCATTACCAGATTCTACTACATCAGTTGCCTTTAAGGAAATAACCGGACGAATACCAGAAGAATCTGCAACACCATAACTAAAAATTCTACCAGATGAGTCAACATAGAACTCATAAGAACTGCCACCAAAATCATGAGGTGACAAAGACCAATATGCTTTATTACTATACAAATAATATATATCATTATTAGTATCAATTTTTCCTCCAGCATACATTATTTCATCGTTTGTTATTAAACCTATTGGATATGTTAGTGCTCCATTTCCTATAGTAGATGACACAGTAAAACTATCTAATGGTCTCGAACATATTAGGCTCGGTGTGTAGTTTGTATTTGCCCTTATATATGAGCTAAAACTTAAAGTGAATTCGTTATTTCCACCATCTGGATTCCAGCCATTTATTATTCCTATACTTCTATCATTACAATATGTTGTATCTTCTATATAGGACGTATAGCTTGTTAGATTATTTCTATACCAATTATCTATTTGAGTTTTTATATTACTATTTGTTGTATTAACAAACATTTCCTCTAAAGCATCTTCCACTTTATTACCATTTGTTAATGTTATATACTTCGCCCCTCTACTCACATTTGTATTATGAATATAATATACTCTTGTACATGTGGTACCTGTAGTAAAACATGTATAATGATTATTGTTTAATTTATTATAATCATTACTCCATGTTCCAGTACTTGTCATTGTATTTGTTAGAGTATATGTTCCTCCTGAATATATTACATCATTTCCATAGACATAGGATGAGGATAGATTAGATACTGATCTCTGAGATGTTGTGTATCTTGTTCCATACATATATCCTACATCTGCTAAAGATGAGGAATTTCTATTAAATGTACTTGAACTTATTTGAGTACTAGCACCTGTATTTATACAATAACCACTTCCATCTGGTGTTCCATTATAAATTAGTTTTACACCCCCAGTATCTGTAGTACGAATTGCCTTCCAACAGAATCCAGCAAATTTAACATTATTATTGTCTACTGCTCCACGATAGTAATATATTGGATATGCATCGTTTTTAGTACTTGCAATTTCATATATTCCTTTTCCATTTGTATCACTTGATATATCACTAAAACTTACTCCACTACATGAAGACACATATTCACTTTGTCCATTATCTAATAGAGCATTTTGTGCCATGATTTTAGCTAGCCCTTTTAGTTTAGGTGATACTGTTGTGAATAATTCTTTGTTGTTACAATCAGTCACACTATTACAAGATTTATCAGTATCACTTAATGATGTTGTGAATGTTGATGTGAATAATGATTGTATTGTTGAACCTGATTGTAAATAAGTAGATTGAATACCATATGCATATACATCTAATGATTGAGTTTCACCTATATTTTCATTAAATTCATTTACTGTTATTGTATCAAATAGTGTTGTAGTAGGTGCATTTGGGTTTAGTGAAGTATTGTAATAATATGTAGTTGCTTTAAAATCACATTCTTCTACTTCATCTAACATAGTCCATCCTGAATTAATTGTGTAATTAAATAATACTCCAGTAGATCCAGTAGCTAAATTAACTACTGGATTAACTACTTTCATATATACATATGCAGGATTATTACCTATATTTTTTATCTTTGGATCTTTAGATATAGGTTGTCCTGGTAAAATATAATCTCCATTTGATTCATCCCAATTAGGTTCTAATAATTCTATATCTACTTTACCTACAGTAAATACATTAGTTGCTTCATCTGTATCTGTTAGAAACGCTATTAAAGAACCCACTCCTACTATAGTGATTATTAATATTAATAAAATTAATAATTTTTTTATCTTTTTCTTATTCATAAAATCACCAATTATTCATTCTTTCTTACAATAACATATTCTATATCTTCTTCAATTAAATGGTTACCATCATATAACTTAAATACCAATTTATAAGTACCTGTAGTTAAAGCATTAGCAAAATCAAAATTATAACTTTGACTAGCATTTGTACTAGTACTTAATAATTTCTCATAAGTAGTTTGAGCACTTAATCCACTACTATAACTTGGGAAATTATAATCAAATAGATTACCAGTATTAACTTCAGTGTATGTAGTATCAGTATACGTAGCAGTATCTCTCTTATATACACTTAATCTAATATTTGGATTAACTAACACATTTTGTAAAGTAATATCATATTTATTAGTAGTAGTACCTAATTGATTCTTACCATCTATTACTACTTTATCTTTATCATCACAATTTACAATTAATGCATTATCTCTACCTACTACAGTAATTGGGAAATTCAATGTAGATGCTCCTGTATTACTAGACATATGTAATCCATCACTTGATGAGAATAATGTCATAGTTAAAGTGTAATTACCAGGAGATAATTTACCATCTGATGTTAAATATAAAGTCTTAGCTAAGTTAGATACTTTATTAGATAATTTAATACGCCATGTACCATCACTATCTACAAAGTAATCTTGATTGTCTAATCTTATTGAAGTACCTAATAAGTTAGAAGAACTTATCTGGTTACCACTATTATCAAATAATGAAATATTAAGACCCATCGCATTACTTTCATAATTAGTATCAATAATAGAACTTAAGTTTTCAGTTTGTTGATAATTAACTCCTGTAGTAAATGGTATAGCTTTAGATGTATTCGCATATAAATACCTATCATCCATACTAGCATGTAAATCTAATACTGAACTATTACCATTATATAAAGAGATTTCCATTAAATCTTGTCTAATACCTAATACCATTTGTACAGTACTATCATTATCAGCATCTCTTAACTCAAATAAGAATGATTTATCTTTTATTTCATCAGTAGTATTTGTATCTTTCATATCTACTATGAATAAGAATTCTTCATATACATAACCACTACTATTATCAAAATATTTAACATTTTGTACAGTATCATTATATTTATTATTAGTACTAGTACTATTCATTTTTATAAAATCTCTTAAATAATATGTAATTTCTCCCTCTTGAGATAACTCAGTAGCCGCATCATTATATTTCGAGCTATCAACTGTATAGTAATAATATTCTATATTATTACCCGCAGCTAAATCAATCATTGTAATATGAGTTCCAACAGGGAAATTATAAGTAGATGTAAGAACATGATAATTATCTCCATCATCTCCATAGAAAGCTGCAAAATTTCTAGGTTTAGTAATAATTGAGAAATATGAAGTAAATTGACTCTTATTAGTAATATCTACATCTGTAGCACTAGGCATATCATACTTTTTACCATAAGTAATAGAAGCATCATATGCATCATCATAATCGAATACTTTAGAATGTAGATCTATTGTAATAGTAACAATAGTAATATCATATTCTATTTCATTACGAGGAACAGCAGCTTGCATTGTAATAACAACAGTTCCTAAATCAGCATCTGTACTAATATTCTTAGAGTGGTATAAGTAGAACATCAATTTAGGAGAAGTAGAAACATTATCTGTTTTATAGTTTTTATCTCCTAGGACATCCCCATCATTTATACTTAAATATTTAGTTTCATTATAACCAGTCCACTCTTGAGTTTCACTCTTCATTGATAAACCTAAGGTTTTATTAGCTTGTTCATCAGTAGCAGCTAATCTAGGTACATTATCACCATTAATTAAAGTTACTCCTGTCTCTAATCCTTCAGCATTAAATCCTAATACATCAAATACTGTATTACCTTGAGCAAAATCTAACATATTTAATGTATATGTACCTAAAGTACTATATTTAGAAGCAGTTAATGAGAAAGAATAATTAATTGTACTTGAACCAATTATCCATCTATAACCATTAGTACCAACTTCACTAGGATCAATGTATTCAGTAATAATTTCAGTATAGTCATCATTAAATACATTAGTATAGAATCCATCTTTAGTGATATCCATATTAGCAGCGTGTAATCCTAATACATAAGAACCACCAACTATAATTTCAGATGCATTTACAGAATCTCCATAATTATATGAAGTATCATATAAACCATATCCATTATTACCAGATGTATACGAATTAAACATTCCAAAGAAAGTCATACCAGTAACTTTACCATAAGTAGTGGCATTAAAGTTAGTCGCAATATTTAAATCATTATTAGGAATCATATAAATACGATTATCTACATTCTTAGTAACAGTTTTAGTATCATCATCTATATCTACAGTTGCCTTTACTAAATTACCATTAACATCTACTCCAGAATATAACTCTTTTAATAGATTCGCATTCTTATGTAATAACAATGTAGTATTATTTTTAATAATTAATTTATCTATTTGGTTAAATGTATAAGGTATATCTGAATAGTCATTAGTACTATCCTTAATACCAGCTAATTCAATAACAGAATTATCTATAGTAACAAGTCCAGCTCTTTGAATAGAAATATTCTTTGATACATCAGACATAGTACCTAAATTTTTAATATATATTTCACCTGGATTAGTACTTGTAGATGCATTACCAGATCCAAAGATAGAACCATTTAATTTAAATTGATGATTATTAGTACTATAATTTGTTCCATCAATTCTTATATCAATAGAATCAGTAACAGAAATGAATGTCCAGTCGTAAACATCACTACCACTAGCGTTAGCTTCACCTCCACCAAATACAGTACCATGAATAATTAAATCTGATTCAGTAAGATTAGAGCCACCACTAACAGCACTAGTACCTATATTAACATCTGTACTACCATAAATAACAGAAGTATTAGCTCCACCATATACATTTCCATATATAGTTCCACCAACTATATTAACAGTAGCTTTGGAATTATTATTTGTCGTATTACCAGTAGCAGCAGCATTACCACCACCAAATACACTACCTGTCGCAGGAACAGCTCCTCCACTACTACCAATAGTAGTATTTCCATCTATTGTAATAGTAGTATTTCCAGATACAACAGCAGATGAACCATTACCTCCAGCATAAGCGCTTCCAGCAATAGTAGATCCAGTAATATGAACATTAGTGTTTCCACCAACAGCTCCTTCATTACCACCACCATAGACATTAGAGTTTAATGTACAAGCATTTAAATCTAAATCAGTGCTTCCAGTAACCGCAGCTTGGTTACCACCACCATAAATATTAGTAATTGTTCCAGAATAAGCAGTAACGTTAGTATTTCCTGTAGTACCACCTAAGTTATTACCACCATATAAATCAACTAATGTTAAGTTACTAGTACCAGTACTTGTACCCAATGTAATATTTGTAGTATTAACAACACCAGATGCATTAGATCCACCATACATACTAGTAGCATTTCCACCAGTCATTGTAATATTAGTTGTTGTAACACCCGCGTTATTTCCTCCACCATAAACGTTAGTACTTGTACCAGCAGTAATAGTAACATTACTTGTACCAGTTGAGGCTCTATCGCCGCCACCAAAAGTATTAGTAACAGTTCCTCCATTTATATTTACATGACTTGTTGTAGTAGATCCTCCGGCATTATTACCACCATATATACTAGTCGCACTTCCTCCATTGAAATTAACAACAGAATCAGTAACTGTACCAGATGTATTAGATCCACCAAATATACTAGTCGCACTTCCACTAGAAAAGTTAATAGTAGTAGAATCACAATCAGCTTCAGCTCCACCACCAAAGACATTTTTAACAGCCGTGCTAATATTTACATTTGTATCTCCTGAATCAGCTTGGTTACCACCACCATAAATATCTCCATTGATAGTACCACCTGAAACAGTAACATTAGTTAAGGCAGATTCTCCACCTAAGTTATTACCACCATAAATATTTGTAACAGTTCCGCTAGTAACTGTAACATGAGTAGTTGTAACATTACCACTTGAGTTACTACCACCATATAAATTTGTAACAGTAGAACCATCTAAATAAATATTAGTTTGATTTTGTCCAGTAGAGTTACCCCCACCAAAAGCGTTACCAATAGTACCACCTTTTAGGTAAACAGTATCATTTTTACTTGGACTACCACTAACATTATTACCACCAAAGACAGAACCAATATTACCTGCATTAACAGTAACTGTAACGTCTCCACAAACTCTAGGGGTATATTGGTTACTACCTTTAGCCCCACCATAGACAGCGCCAACAATAGTACCAGAATTTACATTTACTTTAACAGTTTCAGAAGTATTAGGACATGAATTAATAGCCGTACTATTAGTACTATTAACAGTACCATAAGCACTACCACCATATACTGAACCTTCAATTCTAGGTGTAGTTGAACTAGATCCTATATTAACAGTAACACTATCTCTTACATCTGTATTATTACCTTCTCCACCACCATAAACATCAGTGGAAATTGTTCCTCCTGTTATATTAACAGTAGTGTCACCATATACTTTTCCAGAAGTTCTACTACCTCCAAAAACATTATTAATAGTACCACCAGTTACATCAATAGTAATATTACCATTTACTGTTTTATAAGTATATCCATAATTACTAGTTCTCGCATATGCACCAGCACCATTATTATTACCTCCACCATAAAGATTACCAGTAATAGTACCTCCAGTAACTTTAATACTAGTAGTCGCAGTAGAACCATTAGATAAGTCAGTACCAATTGCTCCATAATTACCACCACCATAGACATTAGAATCTATAGTTCCTCCAGTAATTAAAATATTACTATTTGAAACAGTACCAACTTTAGTAGAGTTAGCATTACCATTACCAGCTCCATAAACAGAACCAGCTGTTCCACTATAACTATTTATAGTACCAGTTCCACCACCTACTTTAGAAGTTCCACCAATATGTATAAATGTAGAACCAGTCAAAACACCTTGATAGTTACCATTATCAGAACCAGTAATACCATTAGAACCACCAAATATTGCATAATTAACAGTACCACCTGTCATATTAATAATTCTATTTCCATATGTAGTAGAAGCACCAGCTCCTCCTACAACAACATCAATTGATCCGCCTTTAATATTAATATAACTATCATTAATAGTAGCTCTACTAGAAGCAGTTAACGGTCCACCAATTAAGTTATAGATATATCCACCTTCAATAACACATTCACGAGGGCAGTAACTAGTACCTCCACCTCTTCCTCCGATATAAATACCAGTAGAGTAATCACTTTTACTAGTTCCAAAAGACCCACTCTTAACAGTAGTATGAAGTCCAGGATCATTATCATTATTAGAATGGATATTATCTCCCCAAGAACCACTAGCTGCGAAATAAATTTCTAAATTATCATTATTTTCATCTATTCTATCATAATCATTTCCATAAGTAGCATAAGCATCTACATAATCCGTTCTACCATAAGCAGTACCTGCTAAAGATAACTTATTATAAAAACCTGATTCAACAATAAATGTATATCTAGTAGCATTACCAGAAGACCCAGTAGCACTAGCATTACCCGCTATCGCACCTAAAGAACCAATATAATTTCCATTACTTGTAAGGCCTCTACCTAATTTTAAATTATTATAATTACCATAAATATATCCATCAGAAGTACTACTACTAGTAATTGTATCTCCAGTAGATGGATTAGAAGTAGTATATAAAGTTATATGTTCAATTCTTAAATCATCACCAGCACTTACATAGTTATTATAACTACCATATAAATATATTCTAGAATTATGATTAGTACCATTATTAAGACTAGTAATTGTCATAGGCTTAGTAGTTTCAATATCACTAGTAATATAATCATCCGCCACAAGTATATTAGTATCTCTAGTAACCATGTAATAATAAATTGTAGTACCATCAGCTACTCTAACATTACCATTACCATCTTTATATGTTTGATATTCATATAAATCACAACCACCACTAGTTCTACAAGTTCCAGATACTAAATCTAAAGATGAATTATATAAATTACTATATGAAGCATTATTATTAATATGAACTTTTTTATATAAACCACCAGTAACATCTCCTGCATTCAATGCATTTACTTCTACTTCATATTGACTTAAATTTGTAGTTTGAAAGCCATAATAATTATTCCAACTATAATATGTAGTTCCAGAATTATACTGTGTAGCTGCTATATAATAAGTACAAGTAGTAGCCCATCCATTAGTACGACATCTAGTACCACCTACATCATTACCATTACTATTATAAGCTCCACTAGGGAAATACTCGTTATTATTAACAGTATGTCTTGTATAATAATCAGTAATATCAATACTATCACTTAAGGTAATAGAAGTAATACCATGAAAACCTTTATTATACATATTACTCATCGCAGTAGATAAACCATTACTTACTAATTGAACATTACCATCTATCCAACTAGACATAAAATTAATATTAATAGTATTGCTTACGTTACTAACAGGAATCTTAACTTGTCTAACATAAGTATCCATATCAACTGTAACTTCTGCATCTTCATCATCAGTAACCCATCCATTAAATACTTTATTATCAGGTCTATCAGCCCAAGGATTATCAATTAAATCAATAGTTACATATCCATTTTTCACAACATAATACTTATAATAAATAATAGTATTAACTTGCTCAGTAGTACTAACATATCCAACTAAATTATCATCATTAAAATCTATACCACTATAACGAATATATACTTTCACTAAATTACTACTAGTACTATATAAATTTCTATTAGTACCAGTAGGTAAAGTACGTAAATCTCTATAATCAGTATAGTTTAACCCATTATAATAATTAAGATCCGCATCTAAATCATTAACATATAAAGTATTACCACTAATATCACTATCATGTAAATTAATAGTACCATTAATACTAAATGCAAAAACTCTAGTATTACTATTACTAGGAGCAATAGAAGCAGCCTCTACAGGTTCTTTTAATCTAAATACTTCATTATATTCCCAAGTATAATCATTATCTTTATTTAATTCTTCTAATATTTTCTCAACACTAATACTTTTATCATCTAATACATAATTCTTATTATCTTTACCTATAAATATATTAGTATGTTTAGTTTCATTAGTTTCAAGATAATTCTCATATAAATTACTAACATTATTAATAATATTAGTTGAATCACTTAAAGTAGTATTCGCAACAATACTAATATTATCATTATAATCAGTAATAATATTTCCACCTAAATATATATTTTTAATATTAACATTTTTATCTATAGAACAAGTTAATACTCCAATACAATTATCTTCATTATTAATAGAATTAGATAAATTAATTCTAATATTATTAATAGATATATCATTAATACTACTAACATCATTTTCTTCTTCTTTTTCACTCTTAGTAATAATCTTACCTACTAAAGTACCAACAACTAAGTTGTTATCTCCATTACTAAGAATATCAATAGTAATATTATCAATATTTAAATTATAAATATAAGCATTTTGAGTATAATTAAACAACCCATAATAATCATCTTTATCAATAGTACTTTTATCAATAGAAAAATTACTAATAGTATATCCATTACCATCAAAATGACCCTTAAAATAATGATCTTTAGTACCTATACCTGTAATCTTATTAGATCCCATATTGATATTATCATCAAGTTTATAATAGAAAGAATTGTAATCATCACTCTCTTCTATTATAGACTTAAAGTACATAAAATCAGCACCACTCTTAATTAGAAATGGATTATCTTTAGATCCATTACCAAAAGAAAAAGATGTAGATACACTTTTTCCATCCCATGCATTTTCATCATTAGAAAAAGATGAATAATATGAAAAAATATTAAATAGTACATAACTACTAATTAATATTAAAAAAGTAAAAAGAATAATTAAATATATCTTTTTTCTTTTCTTCATACTTCATCCTTTCTATTTAGATGCTCTAATCTTTAATAATTTATCAATCTTATCTAAGTTAAATTCATTATTATCATCAAATGTCTTAGATACTTCTTTCATAAATTTCATAGTATTTTTAATACTCTTCTCTATATCTTCTCCAATATCAATAAAACTATTATCTGATTGAACTTTATATCTAAATATTTTAAATACCCCATCAAAGAATTCTATATCATTGTACATAATCGCATATACAAGTATTGAAATAAATACATTAACAGGCATATCATATATTTTATTTCTTAATAATTGACTTAAACCAGCTTTTTCTAAATCATAATTATAAATCTCTCTAAATGGCGGCTTCTCTATCATTCTATATACATCATCATATTGAGGTATAAGTAGTAAACCAGCTAATTTATAAACATATTTATATTTAGCTAACCATTTAGTATTAATCTTACTAGTATTAATTCCATTATTTTTAATTTTTAATATATTATTAACAAGATTTAATACATCTTTTTCTCTATCAATATTTCTAGTAATAATCTTGTTCTTATCAATATCTAACACTTCTACTTCTTCTTGTATTTCTTCTTCCTCTAAAGCCTCTAATTCTCTTTGTAATTCTTGAACCTCATTTAAAGGAATAGTTATTGTATTACCATTATGTTCATCATCTTTCATCTTAAATATTTGTACTATCTTCTCATCAATATCATCACGAGAAGCAATATCATTCGCAATAAAATCAGGAACTTCTAAAGTAGTAATATCTTCATATACCTCTATAGAATCATCTAATCTCTTACTATTATTTTTCTCTTTAATTTCTTTTCGAATAACCTTCTCAAATAGCTTATCAAAATTCAACAAAGATAAGATGATGAATAATATAATTAATATGATAATTACCTTTGCTATATTTTTAGGTGAAATAATAAAGCTAACTTTACCTATAATATCATTTTTTGTTATAGGTTCATCCATAGAATTATTCATATCACCTTTGCAATAATACTTACCTTCTTCTATCTTTATAACTCTATGTGTAACAATAGTATTATTCTTATCTCTAAAAGAGATAATCTCACCTTTTTTAACATCTTGTGTTAACTTAACCACTATTAAATCATTAGTCTCAATAGTACCAGACATAGATCCAGTAGTTACAACAAAATAAGTATGATCAAATATATTAACATAATCTTTTTTTAATATATCAGTTTGCACAAAAGTAATGCACACTAAACCTAAAAAGAATATTAGTATAACATAAGCAATTATTTTTAATATGTTTTTAATATACTTCATCTTTATACTCCTCTTTATTCTATACATAATTAGTATATCATTTTTCAAATCATAAATAAACAAAAATCCATCAAAAAAACCACTTTTTTTAAGTGGTTTTATAATCTATATTGTTTCTTCGCTTTCTTCATCATTTTGATTGTCTTCAATCTCTTCTTTATTTTCCTCTTCTTCAACCTGAACATCAGTATTTTCTACCTCTTCAGCAGTAACACTTTCTTCTACTTCAGCAACTGGTTCAGCTTCATCATTTTCTACTTCACTGTTTTCTTCATTATTCTCTTCTTCAGTTAAAGGAGCTAAATTAGTAACATTATATATAAAATTAACATCATTTATTTTTAATCTACTATTATTTATATCATTAATTAATTTAATATATCCAATATTACTAATAGTAACATCTAATGTTTCTGCTTTAAAATCCTCATTACTAACTTCTAAACCTAATAATTTATATTTTTCAGCTAAAATAGTTGCAAGATCATAATTAGTCAACGCTCTAACATCTCTTAAGAAATCATTATATGGATTAGTTAAGAATCTAAAGTATCTATCACATTCACTTTCTAATGTGAAACTTTCATCCTCTGAGAACATATCACTAAATAATTTTTCTAAATATGGATAATTAGTAAAACTAATTATAAAGAAATCATAAATACTAGATGCATCATTTAAATAATTCTTCATCACAGTAGCTAACTTTAATTTATCTAAATCTTCATTTAATTTAACAATAGTATCAATCTCTTTATTCATTTCTAAAGAAACTATTTTTTCTTTTTCTCTATTCTTACGAGCTAAGAAACCAACACCAATAGTCTTCAAATATGAAGCATATAATTTAGCTCTTTTCCCATCTTCCTTCTTGTATTCTTTAACTAAATTATTGTATTCAGTAATACTCTTATCAATATTACCATATTTTCTTATTAAATCTTTAATAATATCTTCATATCTATAATATTCTTTTAATAATAATAATTCACTGTATAACTCATCACAATTCTTATAGAAAAGGCCTTTGTATTTATCATCTTCACTATTAAAATCATCTTTAATATCATATGTATTAAATATTTTATCTTTACCAGCACCATCTAAGTAATCAGATATTTTCTTCTTACCAGATAAAAATATATTAACATTATTAAAATCATAATGTGAATAATCTATATCATAGACTTGTTTATCTACAATATATTTTTTCAAAATACTATCTTTAGTACTATTCTCTTCTTCTAAATATTTATTCAATAATTCTTCAGTATAAAGATCTAATTCTTTTTGATATTTATTAATAATATATTTCAAATTATATTTTAATTGTATTACTAAATTAGGGCATTCAAAGAATAAGTTATGGAATGTTTCTTCTAAATTAGTTATATCATTAAAATAAACATTCATAAATTTTTCACAATACATAGTATATTTAAAATCATTAATAGAAAAATTAATTTTAGCATTTCTAAATACATTTAAGATTCTATCTATAATATCTTTTAATGTATCTAAAGAAACATTACTACTAATTTGAGATAATAAGAAATCAAGTCCTAATTTATAAGATGAAGTCATATAACTATTATTTAGTTTAATAATATATAAATCTTTATCTAATTCTTTATTTCTATTATCAAAAGTTTCAGTCATATCCTCTGGTGCCATATTACTGTTTCTTCTATTCAATTCATCATAAATATATTTTTGATATGATAAGAACACTTCTTTTCTAGAATTAACATAAGCATTTCTTTCATTGCACGCTTTAACATGGAAGGCTTCTTTCATTTTCTTTGTTCCCTCTTCAGTATCAAGAACAAAATTATCGATATGATTCTTATCAATATCTATTTCATTTAATATATAATTATCCATTTTCTTCCACTTTCTCTTCTTCCACAATAATACTATCTTCTAAATAACTTAGGTGTTCACAAACAGAATTGTATAAATTAAACAATTCATCATCACTTAAATTATTCATCAATTCTAAACACTTTTCTTTATCCATGATGCGCCTCCATATCTTCACTATTAGTATATATAATTTACATATATTAATCAAGTTATTATTAACAATTAAATGTAAATAAAAAGATACAATTTCTATAAAAATTGTATCTTTAAAATGCAAATTATTTTCCTGCGGACATTAGAAAAACCACATTATGAGTTGGCATTGTGAATTTTTGTGGGGCCATTACTTCAAATATTCTATCACTATCCCAATAATCATAATAATAATTATTAAAATTCATTACATCTTTATCATTATCCAATACTTGATGTCCCAAATAATTATTAATTTCTTCACTATATGAACAATAACGTAAATCATTATATCTCTTTGCAATTTCGTTTGAACATATATACACATTATTACCTAGATTATTACATAAATTAGAATTATTATTTTGATCATATTCATTAATATCAATATATAAATCTTGCTGTGTATTCAAATTCACTCTTTCTCCTGGAGAATATAACTTTTCATCCCATAAGATAACATTGTTACAATCAAGATATTTATTTTCATTTGTTTGTTCTCCAATATAAATAGTTTTACTACATTCTGCGTATCTTAAATCATATTGATCTTTATCAGTTTCTTTTACATATGTATCAAATAAATAACCTACTTTATATCCACTTTCTATTTCTACTTTAACAGTCATAGTTAATTTAATTGTATCTATCGCATTTACTACTCCAGGTATCAATAACATGATTAATAATAGAACAATACTATTTCTTAGTTTATTATTTTTCTTAATTATAGATACTATTATTAAACTAACAATTAATAATATAGATAAAACTATACCTAATACTTTTACTCCACTAGTTTTTGGATTTACTATCTTTCCGTCTTTATTAGCTAACTGTACTACTGCTTTATTATTCTCAATATATTTTCCATTTACTAGTAAACTACTATCTACTTCTTTTTTATATTTTACTGTTACATATACTATAGACT